>Ga0315274_10000219_pt1 | contig 88559 bp, 92 predicted proteins | sample YL17G02_20_MG_FD_203700 | JGI IMG/M metagenome (GOLD analysis project Ga0315274, IMG submission 203700) | Sediment microbial communities from Yellowstone Lake, YNP, Wyoming, USA - YL17G02_20 | ecosystem: Environmental > Aquatic > Freshwater > Lake > Sediment | place: USA: Wyoming | collected...
TGAGATGATTGAACTGTTCTTTTGTCATGCCATGTTCCGCTCGCGAAGGAATGGCCCCGCCTGTGCCCGGTTCCGGAAACCATAAGCGTTGATAATGCCTCTTTGTCAGGGTCATGGCCGCATCAAATCGAATGACGGGAAATTTTTTGGCGACATGGAGAATCGTCTCAATGACCGCCTCCCGTACTTCATCTTTCAGGTAGTTCAATTGGGCGGTATCGTTCCAGGGCATCCGGGTGCCGTCGTTGCCGTGATAGATGTACAATTCATTGCCGCTTCGGTGATCGACCCTCTTGAAGACGACCGCTGCATCAGTTCGGTCAAAATAGTGATCTTCGAGATAGATTCCAACGTCTCCATGCCAGGACAGGTCTGGTCCGCTGAAGCGGTAAGCGGGAAAAGGACTGTAATCTAAGGAAATGAACCAGTCCGGATGCTCGATCAACCATCTGGAATCGATCCCCACATGGTTAGGCACCATATCGCTTGCCATGCGGATGCCACGCTCCCAAGCCCGTTTCTTCAAATTCTGAAAGGCTTCTTCACCCCCCAAGTCGCTTGCAATCTCATAGTCGAAGAGGGAGTACGCAGAAGCCACCGCTTCAGGATTGCCCAATTGCTCCTTGATTTTTTTTGATGCCAGGCTGCGCTCCCACAGACCGATGAGCCACAAGCCGCTGAAACCCCATTGAACTAAGATATCCAGTTCTTCATCTGGGATCTGGTCGAGCCGGTAAAGTGAGCGCTGGTATTTTCTGGAGAGCTGATGGAGCCACACATAGACGTTTTTCGCCATCAGGACTAACCTGGGCATCCAATCAAGATCTGTGCTAAACCGTTCCGGTTCAGCTTCTTGACCAGCGAATTCATAGACCTGAGCAGGAGCGCGTTCCCACAACGCCATCCTTCTTAGATCTGCAATCTCGTCTTCTTTGATCAGGTCGAGACTGCTGAGCAGGCGGTAGAAATGCTTCCCGAGCAAGAAGCCCCATTTTTCTCGGATATATTCCAACTGTCCCGAAAGCGAGTGGGGGACAGCCACGGCAGGGGTGCGAAGCATATCCATTAGATTCTGTTGATCGGGACCGAAAAAAGGTTGGATATTGAAGAATGCGTGCAAACTGGCGATGATTTGCAGGTAGGAAGTTTCCCTTTCCAGTGTGGAGTCATCGAATAGCTCGATGGAGGGTGAGAAGGCTGGATTCATATTGGCGAGCCAGAGCATGAACAACTCTTCCAACACCATCTGGCGATGAGGTACCCCTGCGGTTTCGCCCTCCAGGTAGACATCGAGTCCAATCTCCCGGCGATAGAGAGCTACGGTCGGAAATTCGTCTGCAAATTTGTGAAGGGCCTCATCCACTGCAGGTTTGCCAAATTTTTCATAGAGCCAATCCAGTGCCTGTTTCATGATTTGCGAATTTTTCTGATCGCGAAATAACCCGACGACGTAATGCAGGATCTCATCAATTAGCCCCATAGCATTAATCTGTCCGGCTTTAATGGCCTGCTCTGGGAAATTGATCAGGTCCCGTTTTTCGTTGATTTTTTGTGATAAGACCCGGGCAGCATGGAAGTTGGGAAAAATGACATTCCCGCTAAGGGAGAACAGGGAGTCATCAAACTGGTAGAGATCCCGTGCCTTGCGCGAGACATGAAACTCCATCCATATGGTATTATTTCTTTTTTTCATCGTGAATTACGTAGAAAATAACCCCCTCCCCTAGTGGGAGGGAAGATGTGAAAAAATCCCAAGATTCACAGAGCGGACAGTGGGATGTCGGAAAAACTGTAGAGCGGCTACCTTTTCCAGGCTTAATGATAAGGATTGAAAACCATGTAAGATTGATAACTTAAACCGACTCATGACCCATACATTTTCAAAGTCCGCATTCTACAGTTTTGGAGATATCCCTCTGGCCGGTCCACTGCCCCTAATTTTTTCACACCCTCAGGGGATGAAGGGGAGGGGGGAACGGATTGTTTTTATTCACCCTCACCCCAACCCTCTCCCGTCAAGAGAGAGGGGAAACTTTCGATTTTCATGGTTTGTGGGTACCGAACTCGTCATGTAAAATTTGTTTTGGATTTTGAGATTTGACATTTTCTAATTACTATAGGCCATTCCTTTGATGGACTCAAGGAAAATTATAGATCATTGATGCAAATTGGTCTATAATGAATTTTAATTTTCAATTACTAAGGAGTCCATAATTGATTAGACATATTCTTCTGAAAATCTCCCCTAACCCCTCTTTTCCAAAGAGGGGAATTCCTCCCTTTCGTAAAGGGAGGGAGGAGGGATTTAGTCTTCAGCGTCCATACAATTATGGACTGATTAGTAAAATTGAAAATAAGAGGAGAACAATATGGTCCATAAAGAGATCTGTATCATCGGTGCTGGGAATGGCGGATCAGCGATAGCCGGTGATATGACTTTGGCAGGCCACTGCTGTCGGCTCTTTGAGTTTCCAGAATATGCCGAAAACATCAGGCCCATCGCTGCCCAAGGAGGAATTCACGTAACAGGAATCGCACGAACTGGTTTTGCGAAGGTAGCACTGGCAACCGTGAATCTGGGGGAAGCCGTTCAAGGGGCAGACCTGATGATGGTAACGACACAGGCCTTGGCGCATCAGCGAGTGGCACAAGAGCTGGTATCCCACCTCTCGGATGGCCAGACAGTGGTCTTATGGCCAGGTAGTGGCGGCACACTTGTTTTTCGCAAGGTGTGGGATGAGACAGGGATGAGCCGCCGAGTCTTTCTGGCCGAAGCAGTAACATTTCCTTATTGTTGTCGTCGTCTGGAAGGACCGGGTACGGTCAATATTCACAGGATAGATGGCCCAAGAATGTTATTGGCAGCCCTGCCCGCAACAGATACGGAAGCCGTTTTGGAGGCTCTATCAGGAACCTATGCAGATGTGGTGAAGCCGGCCTTCAGCGTATTGGAACCTGCACTCTACAACGTCAACATCATCGTCCATCCTGTGGGTGCCCTGCTCAACATGGGACGGATCGAGCACTCGAAGGGAGAGTTCTGGATGTACAAGGAGGGGCTGACGCCTTCGGTGAAGAAGATCATTTACCGGATGGATGCTGAACGCATGGCCCTTTTCAGGGCATTCGGATACCGTCCTTACACCTACGATGAGATTTTTTGGGGTTCTTTCAACATGGATGTCGAGCAGTTTGCAGTCACATCCAGCAAAGGGCCGTTCAGCATGCAGGATCGCTATGTCACTGAAGACATCCCCATAGGGGCGAGTCTCACGGTATCGATCGCTCGCAAGGTGGGGGTGCCAATGCCCACGTATGAAACCATGATCCATCTTGCTTCAGTGGTCAATGATACTGATTTTTATGCTACTGGCCGCACTCTGGAAAATCTGGGGTTGGCTGATCTAAATTTGGAAGATTTGAAGCAATACTTCCTAAGTGGTAGGAGACCATCGTTTCTATAAACCTCGAGATGGATCCCTGGAAAAATCTCTGATACTTTCATCCCGAAAGAGTGATTTTTTAAAATCCTCTTTTCATGCAACCTTTCATCGAGGATTCCTATCGTTAGGCTAAAGACCTTTACCCCGTTAGAAATAATGCCCCGCTGCTCTGCAGCGGGGGGTATATTTTGAATAATTCCGGCCGGGTTTAACGCTCCCTGCTTGAATTTCTAACGGGGTAAACTGTCATTGGATTATGTTTCATCTCAAACCATATTCTGCCAGTTTAACAAATTTGAACCCTCTCTTTTTTAATTCGGGGATGGCCTCGATTAGGCCATCCGCAGTTTCTCCCTCAGGATGGTTCATGTGCATGAGAATAATAGAAGAGGGGGGAGCTTTCCATAATGCATCTTTCACCTGCTTCTTTGAGTAGGTGGCACCCGCATCTCCAAGAACACTGAAATTCACTACTTCATACCCTAACACATTGGCCACTTCCACACCCACTTCATCGCAGTATGCTGTGCCAGGCCGGTAAAATCTTGGTTTGCGGCCAGTTAGGTTTTGAATCATTATTCCATTTTGTTCTATCTCATCGACGAGTTCACTCACGCTTCTTGTGCCTTCTATTCCATAAACAGAGCGACCATTGACCGAACAGGGTTTATGGTTTAAACCATGGTTTTCGATTTCAAAAAGAGGCTTCTTTGCTAAGTCATGAAGAATATCAAGATTCCTTTTCATCCACCTACCACTTATAAATAAGGACGCGGGGATCTTCTCGCTTTCCAAATAATCGATTAACTTCGCGTCGTAACCACTCCCCTTTGGGCCTCCGCAGGCATCGAAGGTAAGGGCTATCACCTTTTGGTCTGTGTCAAGCCTGGTTTTCACACCCTTTACTGTCTTTCCCCATTCTTGTGGAACCCTTCCTGTGAATGCTGAAATGATCCCTTCTTTGTTCTGTATTGTCTGGCACTGTCCACGGTCTGTTATTCCTGGGAAATAGACAAAGAAAAGAATTAATATTACAAGACTCCTTTTCATCATCTGTTTTCAGCCTTCACTAATGCCATAATATCAACCTTAAAGGTTCAAGTTACATAACCATCAAAGATTTTGCGGCGTCCCCATTGATTGGGGACGAGTAAAATCCGTCGGCAATAAATGGCGCCGCGACAATTGCTCCTGTCAGGGAATATGTTATTAGCCATCCATATTTTACTTCTTCCACCTTATCTTGACAATCCCACCCCTTTCGTCTATTTTTAAAGATGTCGAGCTGTTGAGCCCGATTCCGCTTTGTGGGGAAGAAATGATTAGGATTGGGACGAGTGGTTTTTCCTTTCCGGATTGGAAAGGGACGGTTTATCCCGTGGGCATTCGGGAGAGTGATATGTTGTCCTTCTACGAGAAAGAGTTGGGTTTTAATACCCTGGAGGTCAATTTTACCTATTACACCCTCCCTTCCCAGAAGAGCTTTGCTGCGATGTCGAAAAAGACTTCCGAAGGATTTGAATTTGTGGTGAAGTCTTTCAAAGGAATGACTCATGAGATTCGGGATAAGGGCACCGGTGCGATGATCGATAATCAGGAGACCTTTGAAAAGTTCAAATATAGTCTTATCCCTCTGGTGCAGGATGGGAAGTTGGCTTGTGTGCTTGCGCAGTTTCCCTACGGGTTCTTCCCGAATCGAGGCAATTTTGAATATCTTGAAAGGTTCAAAAAGGAGATGGAGGACATCTCGTTGATCTTTGAATTCAGAAACCGCACATGGATGAAGGATCAGACGCTCCAGTTCTTAGAAAAAAATGGAGTTGGATTCTGCATCGTCGACGAACCCAAACTACCGCAGCTGATGCCTTACCTTCCAAGGGCCACGTCCGAGATCGGTTATTTTCGATTTCATGGTCGAAATCCCAATTGGTTCAATGTCCCTACGTCGGTGAGGTATGACTACCTTTACAGCGAGGGTGAGCTGAAGGAGTTCATCCCGGACATCAAGGATATTTCTCAAAAGACGACCAGGACCCTGATCTTTTTTAATAACTGCCATGCTGGCTCAGCAGCCAAAAATGCTGCTCAGATGGCAAAGCTGCTAATGATACAGCAGTAAGGAGTTATTAGTTCGTAGTTCGGAGTTTTTACTATCTCTCCGAACTAATACGAAAGTATTTAGTCCTTTGAGGTTGACCCCTCACCCCCTCCCTCTCCCCCGAGAGGGGAGAGGGGAAGAGTGAGGGGGAGTGAACTGAATTTCGAGATTGATTTTGCGTTCGTATTAATAAGGAGGAACCGTGATTGAGATCGATTTCAAAAGAGGAGATGGGCTCATTCCAGTAATCATTCAGGATGCTTCAACGAATGAGATCCTGATGTTAGGTTATATGAACCGAGAGGCATGGGAGGAGACGCTCGCAACCAAGAGATCATCCTTCTGGTCGAGGTCCCGCAAAAAACTTTGGGTGAAAGGGGAAACATCGGGTCATTTTCAGGAAATCAAAGAAATCCGTCTCGATTGCGACGGAGATACCCTCCTGCTCAAAGTGGACCAAATTGGAGGGGCTGCCTGCCATACTGGGTTTCGGAGTTGCTTCCATTACCGATTTGAAGAAGGTGGATGGAAGGTCTCGGGGCAGAGAATCTTTGATCCGAAGGAGGTATACGGAAAGTGAAAGTGCTCAAGATTGGAATTCCAAAAGGAAGTCTGGAGAACGCCACGATTGAACTCTTTAAAAAGTCGGGCTGGAAGATTACGATGAGTTCAAGAAGTTATTTTCCCACGGTGGATGATGATGAGATCCGCTGTACCTTGGTCAGGGCTCAGGAGATGTCCCGATTTGTGGAGATAGGGACCCTGGATATCGGGCTGACAGGAAAGGATTGGATTTTGGAAAATGGCTCCGATGTGGTGGTCGTTCAAGATCTCGTCTACTCAAAAACGAGTGCGTCCCCTGCCCGCTGGGTCTTGGTTGTGGCCGAGGACTCGCCCATCCATACATTAAAAGATTTGGAAGGAAAAAAAATCTTCACAGAGCTGGTCAATTTCACCAAGAAATACTTTGCCGAGCGTCACATCAAGGTCGATGTGGAGTTCTCCTGGGGAGCGACGGAGGGAAAGGTGATCGAAGGATTGGCAGATGCCATTGTGGAGGTGACTGAAACCGGGAGCACTCTGCGTGCGAATGGCCTCCGTACTGTTGAAGAGCTAATGAAGACCAATACCCAACTGATCGCCAATCGTGAATCCTATCGAGATCCCTGGAAGAGGGAAAAGATCGAACAGGTCTCGCTTCTTCTTCAGGGAGCCCTCCGAGCAGAGGGAATGGTGGGGCTCAAGATGAACGTTTCAGCAAGCGATCTCAAAAGTGTCATCGAGATTCTCCCCAGCATCACTGCGCCCACCGTTGCCAACCTCTTTCAGACCGATTGGTTTTCTGTGGAGACGATCATTTCGGAGAAGGTTGTCCGGGAGCTCATTCCAAAGTTGCAGAAGCGGGGAGCGGTAGGAATTATCGAATATCCGCTCAACAAAGTCATATGAAGGCTTGATGCTTGAGGATCGCTTCGTTTGAGGGAAGAGATTTAGCCTCTATCCTCAAGGCCCGAAGGGCCGCTCCTCCATCCTCTTGCGGTTTCTAATGTGTGAGCAGTCCTACAACTTCCATATGGTAGGTCTGCGGGAACATGTCAATGAGGCCAAGCTTCTGAAGGTGATAGCCGTTCTTAGAAAAGAGACGGATATCTCTTGAGAGATGAGTGGGTTCACAGGAGACGTAGACGATTTTTTCCGGTTTCAATCCGGCGATCTGATCTGCGATCGCCTTGCAACCTGTCCTGGGAGGGTCAAGGACGACGAGATCTGGCCTTCCCTTATTCCAACGTTTTAAAATATCCTCCACCCTTCCAGGGATAAAGTCGCAATTGCTGATCCCATTTTCCTCCGCATTGAATCGAGCATCTTCGATGGCCATCCTGTTCTCCTCGATCCCAAAGATTTCCTTGGCTTCGATAGCCAAGGGAAGGGTTAAGTTTCCGATGCCAGCGTAGAGATCCAGTACTCTCTCGTTCTCCTTCACATCTGAGAAATTGAGAACAGTCTCAATCAATGTTTGGTTCTGTTTTAGGTTGACCTGGAAAAAACTCTCTGCAGAAGCTCGAAGTCTGATCATTTTTCCCAACCGCGGTCTGTTCAAAGGGATCGAGATGTTTAAGAAAGGATCACCCATGAGCTGGGAACCTCCTCTCCTTACGATGGAGAGACCCCTTATCATCGGATGATCCCGAAGAAACGCTTTCAAAGAATTCTTAAATCCTTGACGGAATGAAAGAGGGTGCAAGATGAGAACGCCTTTCCCTTCCTCTGGTGAGACGTTTATATCGATCTCCTTCAACGGGGGAAAGGAGGACATTTCTTTCTGTAGGAATAGGATGATCTGATTGACCAAAGGATGGGAGATTGGACAATGGTCGATTTCGACGATATGGTTAGATTTTTCCTGATAGTAGCCAATGGTGTTTCCCTTTACCTTCAGTTGGACCCGAACCCGATAGGCATAAGGGTCATGGGATGATGTCACAGCGATGGGAGGAATTTCCTTCGAGCCGCCTAATCTGATAAGAACCTCCTTAAGAATCTCTTTCTTTAACTCCCCGTGAATCGAGTAGTCGATATGCTGCCACTGACACCCACCGCACAGACCGAAGTAAGGGCATGGAGGATCCATTCTCCAAGGGGATGGTTCGATGAGCCTGGTTAACCTCCCAGTGAGGTAGTTCTTCTTTTCTTTGATGATTTCAACCTGTGCTTTGTCCCCGGTCACGGAATGAGGAATGAAGGCCACTTTGCCATCGATCCGGGCCACTCCATATCCTCTAAAAGCCATTGACGTGATGTGGACCTGGACTTCTCCAACCATGAATAAAAGATAGCATGGAGTGGGACGAGATTCAATCGGCTCCATTGGTATCGCATAAAAGCGGTCTTATTGTTGAACGATGGCAACTGAGAAGCTGTGAAAAAATTGGTTTTGTCAACCTTTGTCCCGAAAGGACGAGTGGATTTCCAAAGCTTTAGAATGCGCTCTTTGAGGTTAAGGGTCACCCGCCACGGCAATAAAGATATGTGGTTAAGCGAACTTACGGCACAGTGATTCAATTTCCAAAGGTTGCGCCCTGCCTTCGCCGAAGCGGCTACGCGCAGGCAGGTCCAAAGCTTCTCCAATCCACCCGTCCTTTCCGTTTGAACCATCTGCTCGATTTTTTCACACCTTCTGAGTCTTTAAATCCCCCTTTGATAAAGAAGTTTGGATAAATCGTGACCCTCCCTATGAATTGACATCTCTCCTTTATTTTGTTAGGTTTACCCTGTTGTTGAATCAGAATGTGTATTAAAGTGAATAAATACCTTTATATATCTTCAAAACTCGGATCTGGCATTAAAATTTTTTCAACAACAGGGTTTATTACCTCAAAAGAGAGGGTGATCTGAGGAGATGACCTGGTTCAAAAGAAGAGAAGAAGAAGAGAAAGAGGGAAAAGAGAAACGGGAGGAACTGAAGCTCTCCGACGAGCTCTGGGTGAAATGTAAATCCTGTAATGAGATCATCTACCGAAAGGTCATCGAACGAAATTTCCAGGTTTGCCCCAAGTGTAACTACCATTTTCAGATTCCAGCCCGGAGAAGAATTGATTGTGTGGTGGACCCAGGCACCTTCATCGAATATGATGCAGATCTCATCTCCGCCGATCCTTTGGAGTTCAAAGATTCGAAGCGATATCCCCATCGTGTCAAAGAATCCCAGGAAACCACCGGACAGAAAGATGCCATCATCTGTGGAGAGGTGAGGATCAAAGACCAGCCAGCAATGATCGGCATTTTCGAATTCAATTTTATGGGAGGGAGTATGGGGTCGGTTGTGGGAGAGAAAATCACCCGCCTGATCGAACGGGCTATTGAAAAAAGAATTGGTGTGGTGATCTTTTGCGCCTCGGGGGGTGCAAGGATGCAGGAGGGAATCCTTTCCCTGATGCAGATGGCCAAGACGAGTGGTGCCCTTGGCAAACTTCGCGAGGCAAGGATTCCATATATCTCTGTCCTGACCGATCCTACCACTGGAGGGGTTTCGGCCAGTATCGGAATGTTAGGCGATATCATCATTGCTGAACCAAAGGCGATGATTGGATTTGCAGGGCCGATAGTTATCAAAGAGACGATTCGAGCCGAGCTCCCAGAGGGATTTCAACGGGCGGAATACCTTTTCGATCACGGGATGGTTGACCTCATTGTGGAGCGAAAGGATCTCCGGCACACTCTTGCTCAGCTCTTAGAAATGCTCAGGGCAGATAGCTGTCATCAATCATCCAATGCAAGATGAAAATGAAAAGTGAAAAAACTAAACAAACATATTTGAAATTTAACCCCTCACCCTCCCCCTCTCCCCAGCGGGGAGAGGGAGGGGGTGAGGGGAAATCTTATAAATGTTAGAGATAAATTCTCAGACTTGAATGTGTAAGCGACTGAACTATTTCTCACGTTTAATTTTGACTTTTACAATTGGCAATGGGCTGTAGTACAGGAAATTCATCGATGAATCAAAACGCTTATCAGCAGTCGCTGGACTATCTTTACGGTCTCGAAAAATTTGGGATGATCTTTGGCCTGACTCAGGTGGAGAGGATTCTGGAAGCGATTGGAAATCCCCACAGAGAAATCCAGGTCGTCCATATTGGGGGGACGAACGGGAAAGGGTCTACGGCTGCGATGATGGCCTCGATCTTACGGAAAGAGGGCTACCGGATGGGACTCTATACTTCGCCCCATCTCATCCGATTCACCGAACGGATCAAGGTGAACGGGAAGGAGATCGAGAAAGAAGAGGTGGCGGCACTGGCAGGATGGATGAAAGAGAGAATAGAGGCTGCCGGCATCTCCCCTCCCTTCACCTTCTTTGATTTCACCACCGCAATGGCTCTTCTTTATTTTAAACAGAAGATGGTCGATCTTGCGGTGTTAGAGGTCGGGTTGGGCGGAAGACTTGACTCGACGAATGTCGTTGACCCACTGCTCTCCATCATCACCAATATCGCCAAAGACCACGAAGAGCAGTTGGGGAAAAGCATCTTGAAGATTGCCGGGGAGAAAGCGGGCATTATTAAGAAGGGCCGACCCCTCATCACCGCTGCCACACAGCCCCAGGTACTCCATCTTTTTTCAAAGGTCTGCCGGGAGAAAAGGGCTCCTTACTTTCGAGTGGGCAAGGAATTCCGGTATGTTCAAAGCGGAGAGAGAAACTTTAATTACGAGGGCCTCCACCGAAAGTTGTGGAGTATTTATCTGAATCTTTCGGGATCTCATCAGATCATTAATGCGACCACGGTCCTCGGAGCGATGGAGGTTTTGGAAGATTTAGGATACCCCGTATCAAACGATGCCATGATCGAAGGCTTAAAAGAGGTTGAATGGCCTGGAAGGCTGGAAACAGTTTGTTCCTCTCCCAAGGTCATTCTGGATGGGGCTCACAATCCGGCGGGAGCGCTCGTCCTGAAGGAGGCTTTGGAGAAGGAATTCGAATACCGACACCTCATTCTTCTCATTGGGGTGATGAAGGATAAGGACATCGCGTCCATGCTTCATCTCTTGACCCCATTGGCCGATCACATCTTTCTCACCCGACCCCATCTCGACCGCGCAGCTCCTCCGGCCTTACTCAAAAAGGCATTGGGAAAGAACGGAGGAAGAGCAGAGATCATCGAAGATCTCAAGGAGGCGATTGATAAAGGTCTCGCGATGACCAAGGAAGAAGATCTTCTCTGCATCACCGGGTCCCTCTATACGGTTGGAGAGGCGAGAGCCTATTTCCTTCCCAGGGAGGGATTATGAGATATCGCCGGTTCCTTCTGAGTTCCTTTGTGATTCTCTTCATGGTCTACCATCCCCATGTCACCCATGCAAAGGTGGCCGATGTGAAGATCCCAGATTTGAAGATCACAAAGGAGGAAGGGCCTGTCGAGATCGAGGCAGATCATCTCGTCTACGAACAGGATGCGCAGCTCTACCAAGCTCATGGAAATGTGGAGGTGAGCCGGGGAGACTTCTTTCTTAAAGCGGACCATGCTCAACTGAGTATGGCAACCAAGGATTTGATGGCCTGGGGAAACGTTCTACTCAGAGAGGGAGAGGATGTTCTCGAGTGCGAACGGCTGGAAGTCAATGTGGATACCCGATTGGGGAAGGTTTACCAAGCAAAGCTTTTTTTGAAGGATCAGAATTTCCATATCACCGGCCAGGAAGCAGAGAAATTGGGAGAGAGCCGCTACCGGATTCGAGATGGTTCTTTCACCACCTGCGATGCCAAACGTCCTCCGTGGAAATTTACAGTAAAGGAATTGGAAGTGACCTTGGCAGGGAAAGGGATCGCTAAAGGACCTGTGTTCTATATCGAGGACATTCCGGTCCTCTACCTTCCTTCAGCCTTCTTCCCTGTGAAGCAGGAAAGGCAAACCGGTGTCCTCCTCCCAGAAGGGGGGTATTCCAGTAGGTATGGTCCTGAAGTGAAAACCGCCTTTTTCTGGGCGATCACAAAAGACATGGATGCGACACTCTATCTCGACAGATGGGGAGATCGAGGGTTTAAAGAAGGTTTGGAGTACCGGTATGCCTTTACAAAGGAGACCGTGGGAAAGGCCAATTTCTATTTCATCGATGATCAAGTCTACAATAAAGATCGGTATGCCTTCTTCCTTCAGCATCAACAAAAGTTTCCCTATGACCTTTACCTTAAAGGCAATATCAATTATGTCAGCGACAGATTTTACCCTCGTGATTTTGACGATGACCTTACGCAAGGGGCGAAGATCGACTCCAGGAGTGTGAGGCAGTTGAAGTCGGACCTCTTCGGGGGAAAGAACTGGGACCAATTTAGTTTCTTAGTGGAGGGTACCGTTTTCAACGATCTGACCAAGGAAAGTAATGATGAAACGGTTCAGAAACTTCCACAGATCAGTTTTTATGCCCATCCTCAACCCCTTTTTAAAACTCCCCTCTTCTACGACCTCGCGTCCTCATATACCAATTTCTGGCGTGAGAAAGGTGTTGAGGCATCTCGGGGGGAATTCTTCCCGCGGATTTCCTATCCGATGAGGCTTTTCAATGTGCTGAAGTTGGAATCAAGTATTGGGCTGAGGGAAACCCTCTACGATTCCTTTAACGACTCAACCGGCCAGCTCAAGGGGTGGAAATCGAGAGAGACCTTCGAGGCAAGCACGGAGGTTTCTACGGAGTTTTACCGTGTGTATGAAGGGAAGATGGACTCGAAGATTTATAATCTTTTTGGGGTGGCCAAATGGATGCATACCATAGAGCCCACCGTGAGTTACCGTTATAACCCTCCGGTTGATCAGGATGATCTTCCGCTCTTCGATGAGGTAGACCGGATTCCCTTTACCAGTCAGATTACTTATGGCATTACTCAACGTCTTGTGGGAAAACCCAGGAAAGAGGGAGTTGATTCTGGGCCTTACGAGTATGGAAAGTTAAAGATCTTTCAAAGTTATAGCCTTGGAGATCTTTTTGAAAGGGAAACAAAAGGGAAGGACAGATATTTTTCGAATATCCGGGCAGAGCTATGGTGGAATTTCAGCCCTTATGTGACTGCTCGAGGAGAGGCAGAGTTAAACCCCTATCAGGGAAATCTCGATCGTTTGAATACCCTCATCAGAGCTAAGGACGAAAGAAACGATGCGGTTCAAGTACAATATCGGTACACCAAGGACAATATTCATGCGGTCAATCTCCATACCCGGTTGAGGACGATCAACCCTTTATACCTATACGGTTCAATCCAATATAACCTATTAGAGAAGATGAGGGTGGAGAACATCTATGGTGTAGAATATCAGGCCCAGTGTTGGACATTGGGTCTGACCGTCGAAGATAAGAACCGATCTCCCGATGGCACCCAGAAAAAAGAACTGAGGTTCCATGTCTATTTTAATCTGCTGGGTATTGGTTCGGTGGGACACAAACCCAATTTTATAAAGTTATAGCAGAATCCCCCCTTTAATAGGAGACTGTGTCATAATCATGATGGAGGGTGGATTCCGGCGGGATCCCGCCGTGGCGGGATCAGGCTCCTCAGCTTTAGAATGCGGTGGTTTAAATTTATGGGTAATCGGCCTTCTTAGAAATGGGATTCTTTTCATGGGCTTGGATCTCCGAAGCTGCGCGTTGAGAGGTTTCCGCCCTGCCTTCGTCCCGCAAGGCGGGACTACGCGCAGGCAGGCCTAAAGCTTCGTCACCCGACCGCCTGTCCCGTGCTGCAATGGAAGTAGTTTGTTGTTGATTGCGACACAGTCTCTAAAGGGGGTGGGAGGGATTTGTGTATGAGGCAGGCAAGATGAAAGGAGGATGAAAGGAGGATGAAAGGAGTTATTTTAGCAGGAGGGTTGGGAACCCGACTCTATCCATTGACGAAGGTGACCAATAAACATCTCCTTCCCGTGTACGATAAACCAATGATTTACTACCCCATCCAAGCCCTGATTAATGGGGGGATTGATGATATCCTCATCGTTACTGGTGGAAACAGTGCTGGAGATTTTTTAAAATTATTAGGCAATGGGAAGGAGTTTGGGCTCAAACATATCAACTACACCTACCAAGAGGGAGAGGGTGGTATTGCCGAAGCCTTGGGATTGGCAGAGTTCTTCGCTGCAGGCGATAAGATCTGCGTTGTATTGGGCGATAACCTCATCGAGAAAAACATTCGAAGGGCTGTGGAGGCCTTTCGTATACAGAGGGGGGGAGCGAAGATCCTCCTAAAGGAGGTGCCTGATCCACAGCGATTTGGAGTTCCAGAGTTGAAAGGGGATCGAATTGTCCGAATTGAAGAGAAGCCAAAGGAGCCGAAATCCAATTACGCGGTGATCGGAATTTATCTTTATGATGCAGCCGTTTTCGATGTCATCAAGACCCTTAAACCTTCTGGCCGAGGGGAACTGGAGATCACCGATGTGAACAATCGGTATATTGAAAAGGGATTGATGACATGGGATGTCTTAGAGGGGTGGTGGACCGACGCCGGGACTTTTGAATCCTTGCTTCGAGCCAATCAATTAGTTGCCAAGACCGGGGCCAATAAGGTTTAACAAAAATTGCAAATTGCAGATCGCAGATTGCAGATTGGAATTAAAATCTGAAATCTGAAATTTCAAATCTGATGAAGTCGTAAAAAGTCCATATTTCTCTAATTTGTCATTCCTGCGAAAGCGGGAATCCAGTTATTTCAATGGGTTCTGGACTCCGGCTTTTGTCGGAGTGACGGGATTTTGGACTTTTTACGAGACCATCAAATCTGAAATCAAGTCGTTTCGGGATGGGGAGGAATGATGATCGACGGGGTAAAGACCAAATTGTTACGTGTGATCCCGGATGAAAGGGGAAGGGTGATGGAGATCCTCCGGGCAGATGAGGACCTGTTTCTAAAGTTCGGCCAGGTTTATGTCACCACTACCTATCCACAAGTGGTGAAGGCATGGCACTATCATAAGATCCAGACTGATCACATCGCTGTGGTGAGAGGGATGATCAAATTAGTCCTTTATGATCCGCGGGAGGGCTCCCCGACAAAAGGGGAGATCAATGAATTCTTCATCGGGGTTCACAACCCTTTGCTGGTTCAAGTGCCCAGTGGGATCTATCATGGGTGGAAATGCATCAGTGAGGAGGAAGCGATCATTATCAATACCCCCACAGAAGTCTATGCCTATAGCGCGCCAGATGAATATCGACTCCCCCCCCACGGAAAAGACATCCCATATGATTGGGCAAGAAAGGATGGGTAATCAGAAGCACCAATTGCCAAGCACCAAATCACAAATAAATTCCAATGGCTCAAATTCGAAAGTCTCAAACATAATCGCCTCTTAAATTGGAAATTGAAATTTGGAATTTATTTGGAGATTGGAATTTGGGATTTGTGATTTTGAAAGGGAAGCTTTTATAATTTTACGTTCGCTTGAATAGCAAAAGTTGGAGTGAGCGATGAAGATTTTAGTGACGGGTGGTTGTGGGTTCATCGGGAGTAACTTCATTCGTTATTTTTTGAAATCCTATCCGAATCATTCCCTGATCAATGTCGACAAATTGACCTATGCTGGAAATTTAGAAAATCTCTCAGACCTCTCCCATTCTCCCCATTATCATTTCATGAGGGGGGACATTGCAGAGGCGCCCCTCATGGAGGAATTGATCAGCAAGGGCATGGATGCCATCGTTAATTTTGCCGCCGAATCCCATGTGGATCGATCCATCGAAGATCCCAGCGCCTTTATGAAGACGAATGTATTTGGGACGTTTGTCCTTCTGGAATCGGTGAGAAAGGTTTTCCCCGGACAGCGGATCCGTTTCCTTCATGTTTCGACCGACGAGGTTTACGGCTCCCTAGGTGAGACAGGTGCCTTTACAGAGGAAACACCCCTCGCTCCCAATAGTCCGTATTCTGCAAGTAAGACGGCTGCGGATATGCTGGTCAGGGCCTATCATCGAACTTATAGACTCCCCGTGCTCATTACACGATGTTCCAACAATTTTGGACCGTATCAATTTCCTGAGAAACTGATCCCCTTGATGATCTCTAATGCGATGGAAGATAAAGAACTCCCCATTTATGGGGATGGGATGCATATTCGGGATTGGATCTATGTCGAAGATCACTGTCGGGCTTTAGATATGGTTCTTCACCATGGCAGGGAAGGAGAGGTTTACAATATAGGAGGTCGGAGCGAAAGACCGAACCTCTCTGTAGCAAAGACCATTTTGGATCGCTTGGGGAAACCTCATTCCCTGATCCGTTTTGTCACCGATCGCCCGGGCCACGATCGTCGATACGCCATTGACTTTTCTAAGATTGAGAAGGAACTGGGATGGAAACCTTCTATCTCCTTTGAAGAGGGGATCCGCCGAACCGTCGAATGGTACCGGACCCATCCTGAGTGGTGGAAGAAGATTAAGACAGGAGAGTATCTGGATTATTACAACCGAATGTATAAAGATCGATAAATGGGATTCCGAATTGAGGCATTGAGGAATTAAGGAATTAGTGAATTAAATTCCTGAATCCCTGAATTGCTAAATTGAAGATAGGTGGATGAGACGGATATTGGTGATTGGTGCGAAAGGGATGTTGGGAAAGGATCTGGTCGAAATTCTTCGTTCCTCTTCCCGCGTCGATCAGCGCTTGGATTGGGAGGTCTTCGGATGGGATATTGAAGAAATCGATATCCAGGAAGAAAAAAACACGGTCACTAAAATTGAAAGCCTCCAACCAGATATGGTGATCAATATTGCTGCCTACACCAATGTTGATGGATGTGAATCGCATGATGAGAAGGCCTTTGCCATCAATGCGGAGGGAATGCGACACGTAGCGCTGGGGGCATTGAGATGCCGTGCGAAGGTGGTCTATCTTAGCACCGACTACATCTTCGATGGAAAGAAAAGAGAACCCTATTTGGAAGATGACCCTCCCCATCCCCTCAGTGTTTATGGTCGCTCTAAATTGAGGGGGGAGCAATATGTTCAAGAGATGGTAGAGGATGCCTTGATCGTTCGAACCCAATGGCTCTATGGAAAATATGGGAATAATTTTGTGGCCTCTGTTCTTCGTCAGGCGAGAGAAAAAGAGGTTCTTTCGATCGTCAATGACCAAGTCGGCTCGCCAACCCACACGATCGATTTGTCCAGAGCCATTTCTGTTTTGATTCAGTGTGACGCTCGAGGGGTTTTTCATGTGGCCAACAGTGATCTTTGTACCTGGTTTGCTTTTGGTCAAGAGATATTGAAACTTTCAGGGATGGAGGGAGTAAGGATCGTTCCCATTTCCTCAGAGGAGTTGGGGCGGCCGGCCACGCGTCCCCTTTACTCTGTTCTGAACACCGAGAAGTTGAAACGGGAGACCGGGATGACCTTGCGACCATGGTCCGAGGCCTTGAAAGAATATCTTCTGGATTGGGAGAGCGAAAGAGCTAATCCTCTGTTGCAAAAGTAAACGTGGCAATAAATCCAAAATACTAAACTCGGAATTCGAAAGAATATCAAGATTCAAATATCGAATTTTCAAGCAAGATATTTTTTGTTTTTTAGTATATTGGTCATTGGAATTGCCTAAAAATAAGTTCCAAATCCCCCCTCACCCCCCTTTAGTAAAGGGGGGTGAGGGGGGATTATAAATTTTCATGGTTCGTGAGTGATAGAGCGATCATGTAAAATTTGTTTGGGATTTAGGATTTCGAGTTTAGATATTATGACGTATATTGATGGGCAAGAGTATTAGAGGAGGATGGGATAAATGAATATTTGCATTATCGGGACAGGTTATGTGGGTTTGGTGACAGGGGCCTGTTTGGCAGAATTCGGGATGAATCTGATCTGTGTCGATAATGATCGCCAGAAGATCGATCTTCTCCAACAAGGAAAGGTTTCCATCCACGAACCAGGGCTTGAAGACATCGTGATAAAAAATATGAAAGAGGGGAGACTTCGTTTTTCCCCGAACATTGAAGAGGGAGTAGCGTCGAGTTTGGTGATCTTCATCGCTGTGGGAACGCCTTCCAATGACGATGGTTCCGCCGACCTTCGTGCAGTGGAAGAAGTGGCCAAGGAGATCGCCCGTTATATGGATGGTTACAAGGTGGTGGTGGTCAAGTCCACGGTTCCGGTGGGGACCTGTCGCCGCCTGAAGCAACTGATTCAAGAGCATCAGGTCCGGCCCAGCCCTTTCGATATCGTCTCCAATCCGGAGTTCCAGAGGGAGGGGTCTGCGATTGAAGACTTCATGCGACCGGATCGAGTCACCATCGGTGCGGAGAGTGAGCAGGCGATTGCCATCATGAAAGACATTTATAGTGCGCTCTACCTTATTGAAACTCCTTTTGTCATCACCTCCTTGGAGACTGCCGAGATGATCAAGTATGCAGCCAATGCCTTTCTCGCGACCAAGGTGACGTTCATCAACGAGATTGCCAATCTCTGCGAACGGGTGGGTTCAGATGTTTATCATGTCGCAAGGGCCATGGGTTTGGATGGAAGAATCGGAAAGAAATTTCTCCACCCAGGTCCAGGTTATGGGGGCTCCTGTTTCCCAAAGGACACCCGGGCCCTATCGAGGATAGCTCATGAGAGTGGATACGCATTTAAAATCTTGGACTCGGTGATCGAGGTGAACGAGGAACAAAAAGAGAGGATGGTGAATAAGATCAGGGAGAAGGTAGGAGATCTCCGGGGAAAGACCATTGGGGTGTTGGGCCTTTCTTTCAAGCCCAGTACGAACGATATCCGTGAGTCCTCCTCGATCGTCATCATCCAACGGCTTCTGACAATGGGGGCAAAAGTAAAGGCCTTTGATCCAGCGGCAATGGAGGAGACCAAGGCGGTCCTTCCAGAGTTGGAGTATGGGGAGGATGCTTACGATGTGGCCAAAGGAGCTGATGCATTGGTTTTGGCAACGGAGTGGAATCAATTCCGACGATTGGATCTCCAACGGATCAAGGGGTTACTGAAAAGTCCGACCTTTATCGATCTGAGAAATGTCTACGATCCGGATCAGATGAAACGACTTGGGTTTGATTATTGCGGTGTTGGAAGATAGGGGAGTGGCGATTGGTTCGAGTCGAAAAGGATTGGATCTTCATCTCCGATGCCCATCTCACTGGAAGGGAGCCTGAAGAGATCGAGACGTTTCTCAAATTCTTAAATTTGGAAAAGGAGCGAATGGACCATTTAGTGATCCTCGGCGACCTTTTTGAATTCTTCTTCGGTTTTAAAGATTTTTCATCAGCAGGAAAGACTTTTGCCTTCGTCGAGTACCTCCCCGTGTTAGAGCAACTTCAAAGGTTGTATCTCCAGGGGATTCAAATTAAGTATTTTGAGGGAAATCATGATTTCTTTCTTCATTCGTTCTTCTCAGAACATTTTGAGATGGAGGTTGAAGTATATTCCGAGGGGTGTGAGGAAAGGTTGGGGGAGAAGAGGGCGTTCATCGCCCATGGAGATTTATCGAATCCAAAGCAGTGGAGATACCGAGCCTTCCGAAGAATTCTCAAAAATCGATGGTCCTATGGACTCATCCAATATGTGGGGCCAAAACTTTCCCGCCGAGTTGCCCAAAGGATAAGCAACATGAGTTACCAAAAATATCATAACGGCCATCATCAAACCACCCCGCCCCTCTCCTTCAAGGCATTTGCCCACCGAAAATTTTTGGAAGGGTTTGAGGTTGTTATTCTCGGCCATTCCCATTTTCCCGAGGAGGTCGAGGAGCGGATTGATGGAAGAAGATGCCTCTATTTCAATGTGGGAGATTGGTTGTTTCATCGTTCCTTCCTGCGGTTCACTCCCCCTGAGCATTTCGAGTTAGGTCGATATGCCTAATCCCCCCTTTACAGAAGGGGGGTTGGGGAGATCGGGAGATAGGGGGATGGGGAGAGAAATTAATCTCGGATTTTGGATTTTTAATTCCGCATTCCGCAATCCGAATTCCGCAATCAAGTGACACGGTCACGCTTTTATTGATATGGGACACAGGGCAGTATTTCTCGACCGAGACGGAACCATCAATGAAGAAGTAGGATATGTGAACCACCTTGAACGTTTCACACTCCTACCCCGAGTGGGTCAGGCGATTCGATTATTGAACCAGTACGAGATCAAGATAGTGGTGATCACCAATCAATCCGGAGTGGCGAGAGGATATTTCCCAGAATCGTTGATCCATCTCGTCCACCAAAAGATGCAGGACCTCTTGAGGGTGGAAGGAGCCCGTCTCGATGGAATTTATTATTGTCCCCATCATCCTGAGGTGGGGGACCCCCCTTATCGGAAGAAGTGCCGGTGCAGGAAACCCGCAACGGGATTGGTCGAAGAGGCGGTGAGGGAGTTGGATCTGGACTGTTCGCAAAGTTATACGATTGGGGATCGAGGCGTCGATGTCGAATTTGGCCATCGGATTGGGGCAAAAGGGATTTTGGTCCTCACCGGATATGGTAAAGGGGAATGGGAATATTGCAGAGACCGCTGGAAGGTGAAACCGGACTATATTGCCTTAGATCTCTATGAGGCAGTTGAATGGGTTCTTCTTCAGGAATCGCAAATCCCCCCTCCCTCCCCCCTTTAATAAGGTGATCTTAGCACACACATGACACAGGGGGTATGAAAATCTCTTGTAATAACAACAAATTATCCCCTCCCCCTTCGATGGGGGAGGGTGAGGGTGGGGGTGGACAAAATGGCTGTCTTTCACCCTCCCCTTAATCCCCTCCCGTCGAGGGAGGGGAGAGTAACAAGTTGAAAACTAATTGATTTTTACAATCGGGTTACATGACATTGTAAAAAGCTATTATCACACCCCCTGTGTCAAGCGTGTATAATGGTCACCTTTAATAAGGGGGGGGTGGGGGGATTAATAGTTTGATAGGCGGGACATTCTTGTCCCGCTTCAGGCTGCAATAAGTACAAAGGAGGATGAAATGCCACTTAGCAAAGAACTCTTGGATATTTTAGCCTGTCCGAAGTGTAAAGGAGATATTTTCTTGAACCGAGCAGGAGATGGGTTGATCTGCAAGGCCTGTCGTCTGGTTTACCCCATTAAAGACGATATCCCTGTGATGCTGATCGATGAGGCCCTTCCATATCAGGGAGAAGAATAAAAATTTCGGATTTCGGAATTTGGATTTCGGAATTAAGAATCTAATCAAAATCTGAAATCTAAGATCTAGCCAAAGACATTTGAGATTTCCCTATCGCACGCTCCCTCTCCCCAGTGGGGAGAGGTGAAGGGTGAGGGGCGCTTAGTGTTAGAAGAAAATTCTCAAACTTAAACATGTAAGAATTTAAAAAATGATCGCTTATCTCTCATACTTAGCCCTCAAAGGGTTCAGCCTCTTCATCAATCTTTTCCCAGAGGGTTTCGCCCTCTGGGTGGGGAGACAATTAGGAAACCTGGGTTACTGCTTGGATTGGGAACATCGGAAAGTAGCCCTTCAGAATCTCACTCTCGCTTTTGGTCAAGAGAAATCAGAAAGTGAGATCCGAGGAATTGCGAGAAGGACCTTCCAAAATCTGGGAATGATGGCTGTTGAGTTTTTCCGAATTCCCGGGTTGGATATGGAGGATTTTAAGAAAAAAGTGAGTGTGGAGGGACTTGATGAGGCGCTGAAGCTTCTTGAGAAGGGAAAAGGCGGTCTTCTCCTTATCGGACATTTTGGAAATTGGGAATTAATGGGTTTCATGTCAAAGGTGATTGGAAATCCAATCCTGGTCATTGCCAAACCTATCAAACAGAAAAAAATAGATCGATGGATTACAGAGATAAGAAAAGTGGCAGGTCTTGAACTTATCCCTCCTGAAAATGCGAGCCGGAAAGTGATTCAGGCGCTTTCTAAAAATCGAGTGGTGGGAATTTTGATTGATCAAAGGGCGAAGCGGAGCAGAGGGGTGTGGGCCGAGTTCTTCGGGAGAAAGGCACCCACCACTCCTGGTTTGGCTACCCTGGCATTGAAAACTGAGGCTCCCGTTGTACCTGTTTTTATGGTTCGGAATGGATTTCAAAAGCATCGTCTTATCATCAAGGAACCCCTTGAGCTGATCAATACGGGCGACATTAAAAAGGATGTAGAAGCCAATACCCAACTCTTCAATCAGACTCTTGAATCAATGATCCGCCAATATCCAGATCAATGGTTCTGGGTCCATCGGAGATGGGAGAGGAAAAAGAGAGGGCATAGAGTGAGGCAGTAGTCTTGCAAAGATGGAATGATCGATATATACTTTGTGAAGGAGAAAGCCTGTTGAATAATCTGCCCCAGAGGAGAACGGAGCCCACCTTAAAAACGAAACCGAAGTGTGAACGACACACTTACCTTCACGTTGGGGATAGGGTTTTTCACAAAAAATTTAAATGCTGGGGAGGTGGGATCGTGATCGAAACATGGACCTCGGATTTGCCAGGCGGGCTCTGTTTTGTTCGAATCCTCTTCCAGGATGGAAAAAAGAGGGTCTTCGATAATAGCTTTGATAGCGCCTGCTGTTGTTATTATACCGGAATCACGCTCCTCAACAGAATTGAATTGTAAACTCCTCCACCCCCCCTCACGCTCCTCCTCTCCGTTAAATATTCTTACCCCATTGCAATCCCACCAGATCTTTATACTGGATCTTTTATTCAGAAGAGGTAAAATTAAAGAGATAGTTTTCACAAGCCCCTTTTCAGGTTGACAAGTGCGCATTTTCTGATGGGAAATTGGCATTAACTGAGAGCTCTGAAAAACTACTACACGCTCTCTTGACTACGCAGATCCCAAATGAGGATTACATATATTTTCCTGAATTTTGAATGTATTTCGTGTCTGTGTAATCGGTTCCTAATCGGTGTAATCAGGGATTTCTGGACTTTTTCAGAAATCTCAAAAGATTCCCTTGACATTTACTAAAGACTTGCATATAAAATCAAACATCATACATCAGAGTTTGATTTTTGGCATGGGTTAAATGGACCTTGGAGGTGGGGGTGAAATGGTCCTGACCAGTCACGAAAAAGCCCTTGTAGGTTTGATCTTCCTGCCGTAGGCAGGAAAAATTAGACTGCAAGGGCTTTTTTTACTTTCCTTCTGGATCTGAATTTCTCCTGCGGCTGCTGAATCTCCCTCGGATAATTGGTTAATACCCCGAGAGATACATAAGGATAGTGGTTTCCGTTTTCTGCGATTGAGTGTTTGATCTGTGTGCTCGTAGGGAGCAAGCTCAAGGTGCTAAGCGGGCGGTTTATGTGCCCAGTTGGCGGGAGCGCCCAAAGGGAGGAAAGCGACGATGGAAAAGAAAGGTTTCGTATTGATCGTTACGACGATTTTCTTGGTCCTGGCGGTTCATGTGTTGGCTGCAGAGGAGATCCTTACCAACGAAACGATTGTAACCATGGTTAAGGCGGGACTCGGGGAAGAATTGATTATAAGTAAAATTCAAACATCTCAAAATCAATTCGATGTTTCGACGGATAGCATACTGAAATTAAAGGCTGAGGGCGTAAACGAAAAAACCATCAAAGCAATGGTTGAGGCATCAAAACCAAAAACATCAACTGTTCCGGAGCCGAGCGGGATTATAAGTATGACCATCTCAAACGTTTATTTAAAGACTGCTGAAAAGATGATACCCGTCCCTCCCGTCATTGCCCAAATATCAGTCTCAAAGAAAAAAGCGTTTATTCCCTATTACTTTGGCGCTCATGACGTTTGGCATTTTATTAGAGGTGAAAAATCTGTAGTAAGAACCAACGATAAGAACCCTCCCTTTTATACCAAGATGAACCCGTCGGGATTTATATTGGTTAAATTAACCTATCAAAAATCAAACGATATTCGTTTTGCCGTCTCTACAGGTGGAATTTACAAGGCAACGATTCCCGTAGAATTTAAAGAAAGCTCCGAGGGCCTTTTTGAATTACTTTCTAAAGTGGACTTGTCACCAGGGGAGTATGCTTTTGTGAGCGGAGGGAGATTCTATGACTTCGGAGTGGACGAGTAGGCAAATGATTCATTCTGTTTCACCAATTCGATATGCACATTTTCATCCTATTTCGAGGGCGGACAAAGGCAAGACCCTTGGCCAGAGATGAACGGGGCGGCTGGCACAGGCCTGCATTTTTGCTAGCTGGGCTCTATGTATCTGGTACTTCTCAAAAGGTATGGCAACAAAAGGCGTATGGGTCTCCGTTCTCTGCCTGGTTACATTGTTTCTGGCAGTACCTTCCGTAGCCCTTTGTTGGAGTGCCAGGAAGGACTGATTTCACGGTAGCAAAGGGATGGGGATTGGTCAAATTCTGAGCGAGAAAGCGAGAAATTTGTTTTTCTTGACAACGGTACATAATTTTTGTATTGACATCATCTTCCCTGGTTTCCGCTAAACATAGCATGTAGCATAGTTTAATAGTACTACTACGTTTAATCGATAACAGAATCCATATTTTTCAAGTGATTCCGGGCTTTGCTAAGATCAGCCTTTAATAAGCCCCAACAGGTTGAAAAACGCGAGACTTCTAAAATTTATCGCATGTCAATTTAACGTAGTAGTAATAGTTGGTTGTTAATTTAACCGCCTTCTCTGGGAGTTCTTCAGGAGGGGAGAGAAAAGGGAGGCCTTATGAAAAAATCGTTTTTTATTTTGGGGATTGGAGCAATTTTGATCTTTGTTATATCTTCAAACTCTTTGGGGGATAATCAATGGATCAGCATTGGTCCTGACGGAGGGATGATTCATTGTGTCGCCATTGACCCCTCGAACACCAGCATCGTTTATGCTGGGACAGGGAGTTTGGAGGGCGGGAACGGTGGTGTATTTAAGAGCACGAATGGGGGGGGGCGAGCTGGAGCTGGAGCGCAAGTGGCCTGACTGTTACTTATGTTTATGCCCTGGCCATCGATCCCAAAAACACTAGCATCGTTTATGCTGCGACTGATGGTGGTGTATTTAAGAGCACAGATGGGGGAGGAAGCTGGAGCGCCATCAACAGCGGCCTGACTGGTACTTATGCTCGTGCCCTGGCCATTGATCCCAAAAACACCAGCATCGTTTATGCTGGGGCCGGGTGGAACGGTGTATTTAAGAGCACAGATGGGGGAGGAACCTGGAGCGCCATCAATAGCGGCCTGACTGCTACTTATGTTTATGCCCTGGCCATTGATCCCAAAAACACCAGCATCGTTTACGCAGGGACTGATGTTGGTGTATTTAAGAGCACGAATGGGGGAGGAACCTGGAGCGCCATCAACACCGGCCTCACTGCTACTACTTATGTTTATCCCCTTGTTTATGCCCTGGCGATTGATCCCTCGAACACCAGCATCGTTTATGCTTGGACACGGACTTCGGGGGGCGGGAACGGTGGTGTATTTAAGAGCACGAATGGGGGAGGAACCTGGAGCGCAAGCGGCCTGACTATTGCCCTTGTTTATGCCCTGGCCATTGATCCAAAAAACACCAGTATCGTTTACGCAGGGACTGATGTTGGTGTATTTAGGAGCACAGATGGGGGAGGAACCTGGAGCGCCATCAACACCGGCCTGACTGCTACCGATGTTTCTGCCCTGGCGATTGATCCCTCGAACACCAGCATCGTTTATTCGGGGACTTATGGCGGTGGCGCTTTTAAGTCCCAGTTCCTTCCTATTGTGTCCCTTAACATTTCAAAATCGGGTACGGGAGACGGAAGGGTGACGAGCGATCCATCGGGGATAAACTGTGGTTCCACCTGTACAGGGTCGTACAATCAGGGAACCAGCGTGACGTTGACCGCGGCACCCTCATCGGGGTCGATCTTCTTGGGTTGGTCAGGGGCATGTTCCGGGACGGGCAATTGCGTATTCATTATGGATAGCAATAAGACCGTCACGGCGACATTTAACTTACAGGCGCAATATAGTCTCTCTGTCGTGAAAGCAGGCACAGGCGGTGGCGCAGTGACAAGCACTCCGGCAGGTATAAGCTGCGGTTCTGATTGCAGTGAGGCATACAATCAGGGCACGGTTGTTACCCTGACGGCAGCACCCTTATCAGGTTCGACCTTTACGGGCTGGTCTGGTGGTGGCTGTTCAGGCATAGGAATATGCTCTGTTACCATGAATGCCAATACCACAGTAACTACTACCTTTTCGATATCCACTCCGACTCAATATACCCTTACGGTCACTAAATCTGGCACAGGAACTGGCACCGTAACAAGCAATCCGGCAGGAATAAATTGCGGTTCTGACTGTTCCGAGCAATTCAAGGAAGGTAAACAGGTAAAACTTACAGCGAAGGCTGATACAAACTCAACCTTTAAGGGCTGGTCTGGTGCCGGATGTTCAGGGACAGGAGCATGCCAAGTTACTGTGAACCTCGATACAACTGTTACGGCAAACTTTGCGATAAAGACGAAACCATTGAAATTAGTCCGATTGAATAGTGGGGGAATCCTTGTAAATGTGCACAACCCCAGGTTACAGCCAGACGGAACGGTACTTGCTGATCTTGCTTTGGTCAACAAAACAGGGACATGGTACTATGTCACAACGGGTGGAAGCATGACAGAACCAATCGACATGAAAATTCCGTCCAAATTTATGTTAGGGCCAAAAGATATTAGATATTATAATGATATAAAGTTCAATCGCGCAGATAATTTAATTATAGAAGCGTCAAAGCTTGGTCCTGCTGTAGCAGCAGTTAGCATGGATATAATTATCCGGGGTTGTTTCGGTTGGAAATTACCAAACAACGCATTTGATACATTAATGGATCTGTTTGAGGAAGGTATGGATCAAGTCAAGCCTGAATTGGATGCGTTAATGCAAGCGGTACTGAAAAAAGAATTAATTGCGATTGCAAAGGCTTTGGCTAATCTCATTGCGAACGTTTACGCAAGAACACCATTTGTTAACATACTGCACGTCCTTTTGGGAGACTCGTTCACAACACTTGGCACGGTTGTTGAGCAAGGGTTTCAATTTCTCATTGATGTTATTGACCTTCCAAATAAAATAAAATTGCTGTATTCTTTAACAAAAGATTATTTTAATGCTCCGCCAGATGGTGAATCAATTATAAAAGCAGAGTGACAGTTGCCTTTGAAGAGTTTAATAGGTATCTTCCTGTCGCCTTCCATGGGTAACAGTTTAGTCCCTATCTTACCCGCCGGCCATCGAGATATCAGCTTGAATTGTTATACAGCGCAGCTTGAGCCGTTGCCGTATCTGCAGTGAGGAGGGTTTGCAGAAACTCCCTTAGATGGATGCCTTGTCTTCTGGCGGTTTGCACCAGGCTGGGAAGGATGCTGTGTGTTTTGAGTTCGCTTTCCGACTGAAGATAAAGATATTTTTCACAAATTGATTATTTATATGATTATTTATTTCCGTCCGGGTGAATACCCCGCCCCTTGGGGCGAAGGGTTTTGCCCGTTGTGGTCTTTGATACCCCGCTGCTTGCGGCGGGGTAGTTCATTGACAAAAAAATAATTCTTTGGTATCTACAACTCAAGAGTTAAAATTGAGCCTTTTCCTTCCAAGTGGATTCTGAGTGTTCATGTTTCCGACTAGAGGTATTGATGCAGTTCATAAATAAGTCCTATATCCTCTTGTTGATGTGCGTGGTCCTATTTGCCTCCGCTGCATGTCAGGTCGTTGTGCAGCCTCCCGTCGTCCGTATGCCTGAGAGTCCCCAGGAAATGGACAAAATCGTTCGTGAGCTTGGAATACCCTTACGTGTTGAAGAGACATTTGAGGCATATCCTAGTACCAAACACATGATTACGTTTTACTATCCTGAGGGACTTTATCGGTTTCAAACAGATGAGGGCAAGACCTATAGTGCTTTGCTCTCCTCAAGCGTCAGGAGAATAGAAAACTTGCAACAAGAGGCCATCCCAATTTGGTTTAGGAACAAATACCCGGATCTCGACTATAGAGGGTTAAGTTTTAAGTGAGTTTATATCAAGGAGGTGACCAATGCTCTCTGTTTGGCGGTGGATAACGGTTGGACTCTTAATTGTTGCCCTTTCACTTGCAATCGTCAGTTGTTCCCCGGTGGCCCCGGTAGTAAAAAAAGATCCCTGGTATTTACCGCCGGATGCCCATGATATGGACAAGGTTGTGAATATGAAAGGGGTCCCTTTAAATGTACATGAACAGACCAGCTATATCGATGGACGGGAGATCCGTGATATAGGTTTAATGTACTCAGATGAATTTTTGTAATACTTTAGTGCTTTGAAAATCCCTCCCTGCCTCCCTTTTCCAAAGGGAGGAGATATTAGCTTCCCCCTTTGAAAAAGGGGGATAGAGGGGGATTTTATAGTGATTCTTCTAATTTTTTTGGCTTTTGAAATTCATTTTTCAAAAGGCTAAACTGATACGAATTTTTTAATTTTAAAAGCAATGCCGATCGTTCACTTACACGCCTAAAATCTTCACAGTCCGTCCACCCAATTCCACAGAGGCCACTTCCAGTTTGGTTTAAGGTTAAATATCCTCACTTGGATTACTTAAATATTCCAACGGCACAATGAGTACATACTTGGGGTCGCCGAAACCTTTCTCCGGAAGATGCGATCAGGGAGTTTCAGAATAAGTGGTGAGGCCCACCATTTGTTTCTTCCTCCATGGAGCACAATGAAGAGGTCTCTCAATTGGCTATTTCACAGGATCTCCAGGATCTCAGGGATCTTTCCCGGCAAAGAGAGTCGCTCTGCCATTTAATTTCAGCGACAAAGCTAGAGATTAAGAGGGTGTTGAGGACGACTTTCCCGGAGCTTGAATCCATCGGTGACATCTATACGGGGGTTATGCTTCGCCGGTGTTTTATGCAGAAAGTTGACACATTTTTGGAGAAATGGTATTGACTATAACAGCACTAGAGAGTCAGCAGTAACTGATTCCCAACAACTAAGACAAGGAGGAAGGAAGATGAAAGCGGTTCGACTCAGATTCCTATTTGTGATTTTGACACTGTCCGCCTCCGTGATCCCGCTCACCCATTCAGGAGAACTCCTTACCAACGATGCTGTGGTAACTATGGTCAAGGCTGGCCTCGGAGAGGATCTGATCGTCATGAAAATCAAGAACTCTCCCAACGCCTTCGACCTCTCCACTGATAGCATGGTCAAACTGAAGTCACAAGGTGTAAACGAAAACATCCTCAAGGCAATGATGGAAACAGAAGGGCAAACACAAGGGCAAAAAACCCAAATCCCTGAGCGGAAAAGTGCCAAGCCTTCGCCGTATGGATCGTTATTCCTGTATAAGAATGGTGAATATATCACCATGCATAATGTTCCAGCCGTGCTGGAAGAAGGAACAAAAAATGCTGTCAAGCGTGGCTTACACCTTAGCATACATGATGAACGATACCTAATCATCAATGGAATTTCTGCTAAATTCAGGCTCAGAGGCAACTCCCCCATTACTCCTGTATTTTATACAAGAGGAAATCCTGCGGGTAGCCTGATAATCGTTAAACTGAATCAGCAACCAGAAAAAAACAGAAGATATGTAATCCTATATGCTAGGCCTGGCTCGCATTCCTATCAGACATCCGAAGAAAACAAGGTTATCGCCATTGCAACACCTGCCGAAGAAGATCTATTCAAATTGACCACGAAGGATCCTCTGCCTTCCGGAGAGTACGGAATAACTAATATGAAACGTACCTGGGAATTTGCGATCGATGCTCCGTAACCCACATAAAAAACGGGAACAGCATATGGGAAGGTGGGTGCAAAGAGAGATTTCGATTTTGGATTCATGAAATTGGGGTCTGCCCTTGACATTTGACAGATGATCCTTAAAATTCTTCAAATTTTTCTAAGGAGGTTCCTTAGACTCGTTTGAAGTTAACGAGATTCTTTCTTGTTCTGCTCCTTAGAATGGCACCTTAACAATCACTTTCTTCTGCATTCTCTACAAACACCGCCCTACTGGTACGTTGCGCGCATCATCCAAACTTTCCTTGTCTTCTATATGGTTCTAAATTATAATGAACATCAAGAGGGGAGGCACGCGACTATGAAAGCACATTTCCTTGAAGAGCTTATAGATGCATTGACGATTGAACGTTCAATCGATGCGAAGGGACTTCGGAAAGAAGCCCTTCTCCTATATCTTAATACAAATCCAACACTTAAGCTTGATGGAGCTATCGCGTTATGGCGAAATGGGCGGGTTTCCCTTGCAAAGGCAGCAGAGATTGTTGGCCTAACTGTCCCAGAATTCAAAGAAGTGTTGGCTGCGAGAGGGGTTGTCCGTAAAACAGAAGGGAAAAGCGCCAAAGCCATGGATAAGAAACTGAAAGAATTGCTCCGGTGAAGACTGCGATATCAGACACCGATATTCTAAGTGCCTTTGGAAAAATTGGAAGAATAGATCTTCTTCGGCATCTTTTCACAAAAATTCATGTCGCCCCTTCCGTTCTCGGAGAATTGATGAAAGCAGGACAGATGGAGCTGACTTGGATTGTTCCCGTGAGGGAAGCAGTCGAGCCCCTGCCACTTGCAGAAGGCCAAATCAAAGAGGTGGAAAGCCTCGTCATTACCTATCCACAACTTGGGAGCGGCGAAATTGAGAGCTTTGTGCTTGCTAAGGCTCATCATTTGATTTGCTTGACAAACGACCGCCAGGCAAAGAGGGTTTGTCAAGCGCTGGAGGTTCCTTGCCTTGATCTGGAAGAGATCCTCCGGGCTCTAAAGATTAGAGAGATCCTGCCCGCAAAGGTTTTAGAAGAAGTGATTGACCAGATTGAAGAGAAAGACCATACCCGAATTAAAGCTAAAAAACAGATTCTGCGTGATTAAACGAAAAGTCTGCAGCTTTGATCACTGAAAGAAATGAGCGGCAGGCGCTGGGGTCACCCATTAGCTGCGGCCTGGCAAGGTCCCGTAGTCTTGTAGGTGGGAAGCCTACTCAGGTAACCATTATCCATGGGCCTGGAATCCAACCCTGCAGGTGTTCTGGTAAAAAATTTCCACTATTCCATTGAATATGCCTTGAGCCCATGTCCATTTTACGTTCTTAAAAGATGGGACTGCAATTTGTCCCGAACCTTATTTTACGCAAGGAGCCAAAGAATCCATTCTCGGTCTGATTAATAAAGACCACCCGGATTGGAATATGTGTTATCCTTCGCCCGGCTAATAACGGAAATGGCTGTTATAATTATGTAGCGGAGGCAGAGATGGAAGGAGAGGGGAATTCGTAACCCCTCAGTTATGAAACCTTGTTATTGGAGTAACACGTAACTCAGCCCTTCAGGGCTGATGAATCAGGGCTAAAGCCCTGAGTTACATATCTGCCATATTATTTGCCCGTTTGTAACTGAGGTATTACGGGAATTCATGAACTTTGTTTGACTAACCTGCCCCAGTTTTGATAAAGGTATAGGAGACCGAAAGACAGGAGGACAGATGGATGAGAAGTTTTAAAATCGCTTTTTTATTTCTTATCCCTTTTTTGCTATTCACTATCGAGAATGTTTCAGGAGGAGGGGCGATGGAAATTTCATCTTCAGCATTTAAGGATCAGGGAAAGATTCCGATTCAGTATGTCATGCCCGGAGCCGGTGGCAAGAATATCTCGATACCTATCAGTTGGAAAAATGTCCCGGCTGGCACGAAATCCTTTGCTTTGTCGATTGTTGATCCCCATCCAGTGGCCCAAAACTGGGTACACTGGCTGATGATTAACATCCCAAAAGAAGTAAACTCCATTGATGAAGGAGCATCCAGAAAAAAGATACCCTCGGGGTCAATAGAGCTCAAAAACTCCTTTGGGGATATTGGCTATGGAGGCCCTCAGCCTCCTAAGGGAACGGGTGATCATCCTTATGTGGTGACTCTCTATGCCCTAAACGTGGAGAAGCTCGAACTGGGGGTGAACACCTCGCTTTCGGCCTTTAAGAAAGCAATTGAGGGAAAAGTGATCGAGTCAGCCTCGATCACTGGAATGTATGGCCGATAGAAAAAAGGTGTTCATTGTGGTAGCTCTATTTTCCTTCCCTCAAATAATCACCGAGGAGTTCCCTGGTGTGTTCGTCGTCGTGGCAGTAGACGCATAGATTTTCCCAGTTCGATCCATCCGGGGGATTATTCAGGTGATTTCCATCTTTGTGGTGTACCGTGAGGAGATGTCTCGTTTTCTCATCAAACTCTCTCCCACATTTCGCACAGATGAGGCCGTGTATCTTCAGTGAGCGCTCCCTGTAATCATTGCCTTTAGGACTGGTTTTTTTCAATTCCTGAATTGCCTCATCAATAGATTTATAGCTGGCCCCCTTCTGAGGTTGTCGCTTTCTAAGTATTCGATAAGGCCTGTTTCTCATATAAATACCTCCTGCGAAACAAAGAGGGTAGGTCGAATCCCCTATGTGAGACCATCCAAGAATTAGGGAGAAATCAGAACCTGGTTTCCAAACCGCTCGGACAAAGCAGCCGACAGGGCCTCGGCGGCCTTTTGATCGGTCAGTTCCACCATGAGCTCACCTGCTTCGCCAACGACCAGCCGACCATGCCTTTTGACCACTTCGGCCACATCATTAGGTTCCACCGTCCACCAGCCACGCGTGCGTAAAAGCAGTTCCTCTCCTTTTAACCGCTGGGGGGTCACTAAGTCGATACTACGAAACCAGGCATCCCACCCGATTTGGGCAGGCGCTCGGAGCACAGGAGTGACCGGGTCGTGGTAGATGCGACAACGGCCGAACAAGCGCAGGTGGATCATGGGCGTTCCTCGGATAAAAATTTGATGATTCTCTCATCCGAAGGCAGGGCCTCACTGGGAACCTCAACGCCATCCGAATGGAACGTCCGGGCCAGGCAGTGTACATAGAGAGAGACGGCATCTTCTTCGCTCACCACTACGCCCCGTCTGGCTGCGAGGGGCCAGGCCCGCTCGAAAAATGTCCGGGCCTCCTCACGCCTGCGCCGGAGTTTTGGGTCAAAAGGTGAAATGTTCAAACGCCCCAATAACTCCTTTTGAGCGCTCTCCATGCGGGCAAACACGCGCCGCATGCTTTGTACCGAAGGGTCATGGCCCCAATCATCGCGATCAGTCATTCTTTTCCCCTATAGCAAGATTGAAGATCTTCTAACTGAAAGGGTTTCTTTTTTCAAGTTCTGGAGGCCCACAATTAGCTTAGGATGCCCCCTATAGGCTCCATACTCCTAAGAAGAAAGACCTCAGAGCAAATAGCCGTGCAATGTGCCCGGGGGTCATCGCAACAGAATTTGTTTTAGTGAAGTCTTGGGAAAGATCTTAAAACCATCTTCTAGATAGTTTATTTGCTCGATTTTTAAACCAAAAAAAGGGTCAGAATATTTTACTAAGATATTGTTTCAATCTTAAAGACCAATTCCGTAGACGTTGCTTTATATTGGGTTTTACTGGTTCCATGACTAAGTGGCCTACTGCATAATGTATCGGGAGGTCAACAGGAACAATCCCGATAAATATATCTTTCTCCTTTTGGCCGGTGGCCGGATCGATAGACGACTCGGGTGTGGGCAAATCCACTGACACCGTTTGCCATATATTCGCAATCGGTTGCAGATTAAGAACAATCGGCTGTTCCATTCCCCAAATTTTCACATAAGCTCGTGGCTGTCTTCCCTGCATTTCTTCTTTCTGAGTAATCATCACTCTGAATTCGAGGTGCAATTCCTCTCCAAACTCCCTACCCGGGAACATATTGGAGATAGCCCGTGAGAAAACATCTGAATTCTCCTGGCATCCTTTTGTCAGAACGGGATTGACCAAGGTTACCTTTTTGACCTCGTCCGGGGTAGTTTCGATGCACATATTATTTCCCCATTTTTTTGCGATTTCCTCCCCGTCATATGATCGGCCAACAAACTTATTGATCCTTCTCTTTGATTCCCATCCTTGGATCGTCACATCAAGATAAGCATTCATTTTGTTCTCTATTGCCAATTCAGTCTCTTTGCTCACAGGTAGTGGAGTTTGTTCAAGTGGATCTACATTCGTGTCGTAATAAATTAACGACTCGGAGGGCTTATTTCGGATGTACTTCACCCCTGATTTATCCAGTACCCCAATGATTCCATCGGAAAGTGTACTCAGTAAGACGACAAAATCTCGTCCAGGTTCACTTGGATCCAGCATGTTTCTACCAACCCAGGATTGGGGAACTGCGATGTTAAGTGCAGATAAGATTGTTGACGGAACGTCCACGGGTTGGAACAGACGGTAACTATCCCTCTTCCCTTCGGCGCCCGGTACAAACATGAGTATGGGTATTCGGACACTTTGTTCATAAACATGCTGACCGTGTCCCCACTCACCATCTCTTTCTTTGGAGAAAATTTGTCCATGGTCACCTATAACAACGACTAACGTTTTATCCAGTACTTTGGAAATCTCGAGCCTCTTCAAGAATTTATCAAATGAATATGCCAAAGAATCTTGGCACGCGCGATATTGAGTGATTGGATCAATTGATTTATTTTTTTGATCCAAAAAGTCGTAAGGCTGATGACATTCTGCTGTCCAAGCCATTACAAACTGCCGTCGCTCTTTTTCCTTCCCACTTTCCAGAGTTTCCGCAATTCTTGAGAACAAGGCCTCTGCAGAAACTCCCCACGTTACCTGATTACCGTCGTTAACAACTTCAATTTTTTCGAACCCTGAAGCCTTTAATACTTCTCGATAGTTATCATAACCGAGATCCATCGCAGCGTAGTAAGTCCCGGAATACCCGTTTTGTTGTAAGATCCGTGGCAAGGGATCCATTTTTTGGATGTCATAACTGTCAATTCCCCAAGCAGCTGTCAATATTGAAACGGATGGGTAAATCCCAAATAGCAAAGCCTCGATCGTTTTGACGGATCGAGGGTGGTGAACATAGGCGCGATTAAAATGATAAGCCTTAGGGAAACCTTTATCCAAAAGTGATTCTGGCTGGTAGCGAATCGACTCAAGCACGATAAGGAGAACGTTCTTGAAAGGAGAGGGCTTTGCGGGAGGCTGATCTCGATGAGGTGGTCCGAGCACAGAGATTGCTAGTGGATCGTAGTTCTTATTGAGCGAGGTAGCATAAACTTGATTCTCATGGACTGGTGCAATAATGGCAAAACGATTCTTTAGCCCCAATGGTGTTGAGGATAAGATTAAGAAAACGGTTGCTATTCCGAGTAAAATAACAACCTCGGTTCTTTGGAACCAAGCTGGGAGAATTCGCTTTTTATTAATCCACGAAGTTAGGAACAAAGTGACGGCACAAAGGAAAACAAACGCTCCGAGCCAAACCAGTATCTGAATCAGCATTGCTGATGAGTAAATGACTGTCTTTAGGGTTGTCGAACCGCGGACAAATTGATTAAGCAATTGATACGGCAGCGGAGTCCCGGAGACAATCCAAGGGACAATAACGAGCCATGAGGCAAGAGCCAAGATAGCCACTGTCAACCCAATTGCAGCGTTAACCCACCGTATCCTTTGATACTTGCTGTGAAGCGCAGTGACTAATAAAGCAAAAACGGTTTCAGGAACTACAGCGAACAGATCATTTAGCTCTAAAACATGTCTATGAACAACAACGAGCCCTGCGACCAAAAGAAGTTTTTGTATTGGTAATGTCCAAACTAAGTATACAAATCGCACGATCTTAAGCCTTTCTCAGGGGGATTGAGATAGGTTTCAAGTTTTGTTGCAAATAAAGGCTCTCCATTTTAAAAAAATGGGTAAATCATCCCTATCTTTCCATTTTAACATAATCACCTTTGTTGACTCAAATTCCATTCATACGGCTGATACCTGATCCGAATTCGGCCTCTGTTCTGTTTCAGATAGACAGGGGGATAAATTGAAACCAATAGAACAGGGAGTAACCCCTCAGAAGCTGTGAAAAAATTGCTTTCGTCAACCTTTGTCCCGAAAGGACGAGTGGATTTCCAAAGCTTTAGAATGCGCTCGTTGAGGTTAAGGGTGACCCGCCACGGAGATAAAGATATGTATTTAAGCGAGCTTACGGCACAGTGGTTCAATTTACAAAGGTTGCGCTCTAAAGCTTCTCCAATCCACCCGTCCTTTCCGTTTGAACCATGTGCTCGATTTTTTTCACCCCTCTCCCTCTCAGGTGAGATTGGTTCGGGGTGGTCTCCCATCCGAAACCTTGAAAAGCGGATCGTTAGAGGGAGGGCAACCGGCGGGTAGTGCTAAAGGGAACATTTTAAGGGTATCTACCCCTTGACTCACCGCTCAAATGTGCCGCTTCCCGTGGTCGGGTCTTATCGACAAGTTTTCTCTGGAGAGACCACCTCGATCCTGGTATAGGATGTCCGACCGTAACTGAGGCATTACAACAGGGAGTAAAAATCGCTTGTTAAGGTGTAGAAATTTTGGTATCTATATAATATTCGAAAGTCGAATGTGGAAAGTAGAAAGTAAATTTTTAAGGCCACGATCCACATTCCACTTTCCACATTCTAATCTGAAGGAGGTGGGGTTAATGATTACTGTTCCAGCTCATAAGGTCAGACAATTTGGAGTGGAGTTCTATCAAACCTCTTTTACATCTGGGGACATTCAGAAGTTGGTGAAGTTCGAAGTGTTAAATTATTCGACTATAGAGGAGGGGGAGAAGCCCCGGAAAACTGCTAAAACTTCGCCCATCAATTGGGAGATGTTGGAGAAGCGGATCGGACGGAGTGAGGCCGCCTTTCAGAGGCCGATGATCCGAAAGAAGATTCGGGAACTGGTCCAATATTATTCGGATTGTCAGGAGGCCCAAAATCTGCCTGCCATCCCAGGAGCGGTGATCATGATTACGGAAAAACGGCTCACCTTTTCACCCATTGGGAAGAATCCCAACTTGGGGATGCTTCAGATTCCTGAAGAGCTTGGAATCCTTCGATGTCTGGATGGTCAGCACCGGCTGTTAGCCCTCAGCGCCCAAGCGGAAAAGAATTTGGAGATTGATGTCCCTGCTGTTCTCTTCGATACCTTAGATCCTCGCCAGACCGTGGAACTTTTTGTCACGATCAACGCCAAACATACCCGGCTCAATCCCTCCCACCTGATCTCCTTGGCCGGCCGAAGGCTCTATGCCGACCGGTATCAGGCTTTAGCCCATGACGTCATACGCCGACTCAATGAAGAGGAGGACTCTCCATTGCAGGGAGACATCAAAATATTGGGTGTGGGAAAGGGTCGAGTTTCCCAGGCCTCGCTGGCCGATGAGATGGTAGACCTTTTTGGCAACATCGAAAAGATTGGGGGGACGAATCGATTCAAGGAATTCGAGCAGAACGGTAAACGATTTTTTCTAAACTACTTCAAAGCGATTCAGGCCCTCTTCCCTAAGGCTTGGGTAGGTCGAAAATATAGCATTAAGACGGGAGCAGCCCTCCGTGCCTTCATCCGGGTGAGCCCGGATGTGATGGCCCGATCCAAGGAGTTGAAAAGGGACCCCTTTGACCATTTTGGAATTCGGGAGGCGATCAAACCTTGGGATGAGAGAATTGGTGAAGGCAGGTTCGAGACCGATGGAGAGTGGCGGAAGAAGTTGGCAGGAGGGACAAGGGGGACGGTAGAACTCTTAGCACGGGAACTCCGGGATGCTATGAAATACTAACCAAAAATATTTGAAATTTCCCCTCACCCCCTCCCCAACGGGGAGAGGGGAAGGGTGAGGGGGCCAAAATGTTAGAAAGAAATTCTCAGACTTAAATATGTTAGAATCTACGCCTCGTCCGGGACTTCGCCCGGAAGAGGTGGCCCCTTCGGGGCAATTGTTTTCCAGGTAGCCGCAACCTTCAGGTTGCGTTTCGGAGTACGTTCTAATTCCGAACCACATGCGCAGGCTAAAGCCTGCGGCTACCAATTGGCCGTTAATAAATATCGACAATTTTTTTGTCGATGTTGATTTACTAAGCGCCTAAAGAAAACAGGAAAGGGGGATGGGTATAAAGCGATATCTCATTATAGGGGATGGTGTAGCGGGTGCAAGGGCAGCGGTCAAGATCAGGGAGGCTGATCAGAAAGGTGAGATCCACATCTTTACAGAAGAAGCCTATCCTTTTTACTACCGGGTGCGATTCCCAGAGTTGGTCGTTGGAGAAGTGACCATTGGGGATATCACCATCCATACCAGGGAGTGGTATCAGAATAGGGGAATATCTCTCCATTTAGAGGAAGCGATTTCGGAGGTCCATTTCGAAAAAAGAGAGGTCATCAGCAAGAAAGGGATGGCCTATCCCTATGACCTTTTGCTAATGGCGACAGGTGGCACTGCCTTTGTGCCTCCGATTAAAGGGTCGGAAAAAAGAGGGGTCTTCACCCTCCGGACGATGCAGGACGCTATTCATATGAGGGCATTTTCAGAAAGGGTGAGTCAGGCGATCCTCATTGGCGGGGGTCTCGTAGGATTGGAGACAGGAGGGGCCTTGTTAAGACGAGGGGTGAAGGTGGCGGTCATTGAGCATAACCCAAGGATCCTTCCGAGACAGATGGATATCGACGGGGCCCAAATACTTCAAGCGAAAATGGAGGGGATGGGGTTCTCCTTTTTCCTCAATGGCCAATCTGATGAAATTTTCGGGAAAGAAGGAGTAGAGGGATTACGTCTTAAAGATGGGAGAATCGTTGAGGGCCAGATGGTGATCATCTCGGCAGGGGTGAGACCAAACGTACAACTCTCCAAATCAGCAGGTTTGGAGACAAAGAACGGAATTTTGGTCAATGATCGATTGGAGACGAAGAGTGAGGGTATCTTTGCAGCAGGAGATGTTGCAGAGCATCGAGGCCGCTGTTACGGAATCTGGCCAGCCGCTCAAAGGCAGGGGGAGATGGCTGGAATCAATATGGCTGGGGGAAATGCAGTCTATGAAGAGACCGTGGTCTCCAATACCCTGAAAGTCGTGGGCATTGACCTCACGGCCGCAGGCGAGATCGATCCAGAGGGAAAGTTGGAGTACGTGGTGAGAAGCAACCGGGAGAAGTGCAACTATTGCAAGGTGACCTTCAAAGAGGATCAAATCGTCGGTTGCATTTTTCTCGGACAAACTCAGGGCGTTTCAGAGATACTCAACGCGATCGAAAAAAAGATCAATGTGAAGGATCTGAAATATTCCCTTCTTGAGGAGGGGTTCGACTTTAAAAGGGTGAAATAAGCAAAAAAAATCCACCAAACTCATTGAGCTCGGTGGATTCTTATGGGGTTAAGGTGAATGAGGAGGAAAGAGATATTCTCTTTTCTTTGATTATCACTATACACTATGCAGATTAAAAGAAGATTAAAAGAAGATTAAAATTTTCTAATCTTTGACACCCATTTTCAACCTCCCCCTTGGGGCAGGGAAGGGGGTATTTAGAGATTTGAGCCTATTCAACCGATGGTAGGTATCACAAAAAAAAGGGGTGCCCACAATGGAAGAAGCGAGGAAGCTGACCGAGGAAGAATTTATCCTTCAGGCGATCAAAAGGTTGAGGAAAGAGCCGTTTCGGGGAATCCACTGCGTCTTCAGTGGTTTCAATGAAGCCTTTAGAAAGTATTTTGGGACCAACCCCGTGGAAGCCACTTCCAGACTGGCTGATGAGAAAAAGATAGAGACGCGGCCCTTTAAAGGAGGAGTGATGCTTTTTCTTCCAGGGGAGGCTCCCAAAAGACTTTCATCCGAAGAGGTCATCCAATTGATATTGGAATCTGGAAACCGGTCCCTTTCTGAAGAGGAGTTCATCATTGAGGGGATAAAAAAATTGAGAAAGGAACCATATAAAGGCATCAACAGCGTCTTTAGCGGGCTCAATGAAGCCTTCCGAAAACACTTCAACAGAGATCCAATCGAACTCACAACCAAAATGGCCTCGGAAGGCAAGATCGAGATCCTCCCCTTTAAGGGTGGCAAAGGGGTGATGATCTACCTTCCAGGAGATGGGCCGAGAGGGCGAAAGACGGAGGAAGCCCTGAAAAAGATCTTGGGATAATCAGGTCATAGCCAAATTCCAAGCATCAATAACCAAATGAACTACCCCGCCGCAAGCAGCGGGGTATCAAAGACCACAACGGGCAAAATCCTTCGCCCCAAGGGGCGGGGTATTCACCCGGACGGAAATAAATTCCAATTCCCAATAACCATAACTTAAATTTGGTATTTAAATCGTTGGTTATTAATAAGTGATTAGAATTCGGTAAGCGGTGATTTCTGTTTACTAATAAGGCCGTAATTGTATAGACATCAAACTCTTCTTCTATACCACTGGATTCCGGCTTTCGCCGGAATGACGAAAAGGGACAATGCCTCAAATTCGTCTCTCCGGCGAAAGCCGGAGTCCAGCCCAAGGTTTTCAAACGGGCAAGCCTTCAATTCGAGGATGTCTATCCTATTATGGACTCCTCAGTAATTGGGATTTAGTTTATTGTAGTATGCTTAATTCCTTCAACGCCTCCTCATAGACACTGTAAGTTTTTGAATCGAAAAGGACGAAGCGGACGAGTTTGATTTCAGGATAATCCTTCAAATAGTCGATGACGGTCTTTAATGCGATACGGGAAGCTTCTTCTACAGGATATCCATAGATTCCTGTACTGATGGAAGGGAAGGCGATCGAGGAAATATTGTTCTGCGTACACAATTCCAAACTTTTTCGATAAGCGCTCGATAGAAGTTGAGCATCTTTGGATGATCCCGAATATCTTGGCCCCACCGCATGGATGACATATTTTGCTATGAGATTTCCAGCACCCGTGATCACAGCGGATCCGGTTGGACACCCCTTATATTTTGATCTAAGTTCTGACATGATGGCGGGTCCCCCTGCTCGATGAATAGCACCATCAACTCCACCACCGCCTGCCAGAGCAGAATTGGCCGCATTCCCAATGGCTACTGTCTCCACCCGGGTGATATCGCCCTGGACCACCTCTAAAATGGATTGATGAACCGTCGCCTTCATCTTTCTTCTCTCCTTATTTCAATTTCGTTTGTGTCTTGAAATTATCCATATCAGAAAGGGTTGACTTCGTCAATAGAGGGAGTTAAGGTTCTGTGATTCAATGGGGAGATAAGGTCTGCGGTCCATTCTCTGAATTAAAGGTTAAAGTTCAGGGCGATGAAAACGATCAACTATGGCTGGGTCATTGTCGGGGTGGGCGTCCTTGTTAAGATGGCGGGTCTGGGATTCGGCCGTTTTGCTTATCCCATGCTCATTCCCAGTATGAGGGGATCACTCGGATTCAACTATATCGAGATGGGACTTTTGAGTGGAGCCATCATGCTGGGTTACCTTCTCTTCTCTCTTATTGGCGGAATGCTGACAACACGATTCGGTCCCAAAAGGATTGTGATCGCCTCCCTTCTCTGCGGATCGATCTCCATGTTCTTCATCAGTCGATTCTCAGGTTTCTTCCCCCTTCTCTTCTTCGCCTTCGCAATGGGAGGAGGAGGTGCCGGGGCTCACATTTCCATGACCACTTTACCCATGGCATGGTTTGAAGAGAGTAAATTGGGCAGGGCCCTTGGGGTCGTGACAGGCGGGACAGGCCTCGGCATTATTGTTACAGGTCTTCTGCTTCCCTATCTTCTGTCCAATTTAGGTAAAGAGGCATGGAGACAATGCTGGCTCCTTCTGGCCATGATCACCTTCACCGTCTCTGTCATGGGTTTCTTCCTATTGAAAGAGAAGCCCAGCCAAATGAACCTGCATTCTTTAGAAATCAGTGAAGACATGGAAACCATTGTCTTCCCGGTGAGAAGAGATGGGCTCACCATCCGAACAATCTTTGTAATGTATTTTATCTTCGGTTTCGCTTACAACATCTATGCCACTTATTTTGTTGCCTACATGGTTGAAGAAATTCGACTTACAGAAAAAACCGTGGGAGATATCTGGGCCATTTTCGGTTGGATGTGTACGGGGAGTGGATTGATCTGGGGATTTATTTCAGACCGTCTGGGAAGACGAAAAGCCCTGCTCTGGAACAACGGGATGATCTCATTGGCCGTTCTTCTTCCTCTCCTATTACATCAGACTCCCTTCCTCGCCCTCTCCGCCTTTCTTTTTGGATTGACCTTTTTAGGAACTGTCACGATCATTGCGGCATCTGTTGGGGATCAGGTGGTTGAAAAAAGGGCTTCTGTTTATGGATTGGTTACTCTGATCCATGGCATCGGACAATTCCTGGGGACAACCCTAGGGGGTTATTTAAAAGATCTAACAGGGACCTTTCAATTGACCTTCATTGTTTCCTTGATTGGCTTTCTCCTATGCTCCATCTTAGTCATCCTTAATGGGAAAAAAGATGAGAAAAACCCCTTGTCAGAGAAGTGTTAAGGTGTTAGATTAATTCGGAGCTTAAAAATGATCGCATACGACCTCATCTGTTCAAACGGACACATATTTGAATGTTGGTTCAGAGACAGTGCCTCCTATGAGGAACAGAAATCCTCTGCCATCATCAACTGTCCGGTCTGTAACGACAGTGACGTGGAAAAGGTCTTCTCCCCATTTGCAATAAAAAAGAATGAGGAGAAGAAGAAGGAGAGGAAGGAGAGGAAGGAGAGGAAGAAGGAGGAGGTTGATCCCGACAATCCCTATCGAGCGCTTCGGCTGATGCAGGATTATCTGGATAAGCATTTTGAAGACGTAGGAACTGAATTCACCAAAGAGGCTCTTAAAATCCATTGGGGAGAGGCGGAAAAGAGGAACATCAAAGGGATCGCCACCCCGGACCAGGAGACCTTGTTGAAAGAAGAAGGGGTTCCGTTTCTTAAAGTTCCAATCCTGAAACGCCTCGACAGCTGAGTTGATCGTGCGGTAATCTAGTGCCTTTGTATTCGTTTAGGGTTTTAAGGGCAAATTTACTTCTTGGAATTTATCATCTCTAAAAAGTAAGATTTGGATTGAACTACCCGCCTTGACCGTATCAAAGATTTCTTCAAATTCCTGAACACTTTCCACGTCTTTGAGGTTGATTTGGGTAATGATATCCCCTGCTCTGATTCCAGAAGCCTCTGAGGCACTACCTGAAAGGACCTCTGAAACCAATACGCCCTTTGAACCTTTGAAGTTAAAGTGTGAGGCTAAGGAAGGGGTGAGTTCCTGAATTCGAATCCCATATCGCTCTCCAAAGGCCTCCTTCTTGGCGAGGACGATTCCCTGGTCGCGGAGAATTTTGGCGGAGACGAAGATCGGAGTTTTAGATTTCAATGCGATGATAATAGCATCGCTGGGACGGGCATCGACTTCGATTAAACCCTTGTTGAATGTTAGATAGAGTGTTGCATAATAGGTATTGTCTTTTAAGTCGACAATTTTTACCTCCTTCACCTTAACTTGAGTCTGTGTCAGAATTGAATGGATGAGATCATGCGTCATAGGTCTGACGGAGGTGATATTTTTTAGTTCCCTATCGATCGCATTTGCCTCAAGAAGACCAATCCAGATGGGGAGGGCCTTTTTAGCATCCTTATCGGCAAGGATGACCACTGGGTTTTGTCCGATGGCATCAAGCTTCATCCCCTTCACCTCCATTTCAATGAAGGCAGGAGGTGTCTCCTTACCAATGGAGACAAGCACCAAAGAGACAAGTAAAGCCCCCGCCAAACCTATCTTCCAATATCTTCCCATGGATTTCTCCTCTTCCCCTTCCTTTTTCCCTCCCCACTTGCAGGGAGACTGTGTCGTAATCAACGATAAACTACTTCCGTTGCAACCCGGAACAGGCGGTCGGGTGACGAAGCTTTAGACCTGCCTGCGCGTAGCCGCTTCGGCGAAGGCAGGGCGGGAACCTTTCATTGCTCAGCCTCAGGGCTCCAAGCCCATGAAAAGAATCCCATTTCGAAGAAGGCCGATTACCCATAACTTTAAACGACCGCATTCTAAAGCTGAGGAGCCTGATCCCGCCACGGCGGGATTCCGCCAGAATCTACCCTCCTTGATCATTACGACACACCCTCAGGGGAGGGAGGGGCGGGGGAAATTGCTTTTTTTCTTAATATCGCCATCAAACCGATGATGATCTTTTGACCGTCCCGCTTGGTGAGGGGATCCGGTCTTTTTATGATCCGTTGACAGAAGGCATGGAAATGCCCATCGTCCCAGTCCAATTTCTCTAAAAGATAAGAGACGAAATCCTGTTGGCTCGAGGTGATGGGTTCGAAGCCTTGGAGACTGCCGGAGGGAATGAGTCGGCCTTTTGGCACAGGCTGATAGGGAGGGGGAAGGAGACCTTTGAAGCCCATCTCTTGAAACCGCTTCATGACCTTTTCAAATCCTTCCCTCGTCAATTGCGTTGAACTCTCCACCCCTGCCACCCCTTTAAGGATCTGGCGATAGGACTCATCATCGAGATGAAGGTCTCCCTTGGCAATATGGACAAGAGCCTTCTTCTTCCGACCAATGACCACCCTTATCACCTATTCAATTATAAATCAAATCAAAAGAAAAATGAAAATGAATTGTAATTGACCAGTTAGAACAATTCCTGCTCCATCAGCAAAGAGCTCCACATTGACAGAGGATTTATTTTTAAATAACATAAGTTCAACTATTGCAGTGTCATGAGATTTCAAAGGTGTTCTTTCACATTTTTGTCTCTATTTCTTTTGCCCCTCTTTCTGGCAGGGGATAGCAGGACGTTTGGCATGAATGACCCGATTCTGTTAGAAAATCTCGTCGGGCATGTGAAGAATCTCCATTTTGATCGGAATCCTTATGATCGATCTCTCGAGTTGGAGCAGGCTGCTCAATATATTGAGAGAGAATTTCTGAAGGTTGGGCTGGAGGTGAAAGAAGATTCCTTTCAATGGGAAGGGAGATCTTATAAAAATATTGTGGCAGAAAAAAAGGGGAGAACCTCTTCGGACAGGGTTTTAATCTTAGGAGCTCATTATGATACCGTTCCTGGATCTCCCGGGGCCGACGACAATGCCAGCGCTGTTGCCGTTCTACTTGAAGTGGGGAGAAATATTCAAGCCGTCCCTTTCGGTCCAACTGTGAAGTTGATTGCCTTCGGTCTCGAGGAATATGGATATATCGGAAGCGCTCATTATGCAGAGAGGGCGAGAAGGGGAGGGGAGAAGATCATAGGAATGATTTCCTTAGAGATGGTCGGTTTCACTAACTCCAGGCAGGATTATCCTCCGTACCTCAACCCCAAACATTATCCCAATGTGGGCGATTTCATCGCCATTGTCGGAAATGAGCGGTCAAAGGCATTATTGGAGAGGGTTTACCGGTCTTTTAGGACCTATATCCCCCAACTCTCTTCAGAATTCCTCCTCGTCCCCGGAAATGGGGAGGGGATGGAGGAAGCGAGACTGAGTGATCACAGCTCTTTTTGGGAACAGGGTTTTCCGGCGCTCATGGTCACGGACACTGCATTCTTAAGGAACCCAAATTACCATCTTCCTTCCGATACGGTGGAGACACTTGATTTCGAATTTATGAGAAAGGTGGCGGTCGGAATCTATTACTCCATCGTGGAATTGGGGAAATAGATAAGGTCAAGGTCAAGGTCAAGGTTAAGGTTAAGGTTAAGGTTAAGGTTAAGATTAAGATTGAGGTTCAGGAGGTTAAAGTTTGAAATCTTTTGTCTCAAGCAAAGCCCTGAGCCGTGTTAGGTACAGGGCGAAGCGATCCTCGAACCTTTAGCCTCAAACGGAGTTTGATATGAAGATTGGTGTGCTTTCGGATACCCATTTGAAAGAACCTCACGCAGAATTCAAAACGATCATCGAAACCCATTTCAAGGGAGTGGATAAGATTCTCCATGCGGGGGACTTTGTCGATTGGAGCATTGTGGAGTATCTTGCGAGTCAGAAAGAACTGATTGCTGTCTGTGGCAATATGGATTCCCATGAGATTCGAAAGGCCTTTCCTGGAAAGAGAATTATCGAACTGGGTGGATTTAAGATCGGTCTGATTCATGGAGGTGGATCCCCATTTGGGATAGAGTCACGAGTCAGAGAAGAATTTGATGAAGTCGATACGATTGTATATGGCCATACCCATACCCCGGCCAATCATCTGGTAAAAAATATTTTACTTTTTAATCCTGGTTCGGCAACCCGTTCTTTTATTCATCGGGGCACTCTCGGTATCCTACATATCGGAGAGAAGATCGGGGGCGAAATCATCAAGATCTAAAATAGTGGAGACTGAGATCCGCCTCAAAACCAGCGCCGTTTGAACCCTTGTAATTCACCGCCACCCCGCCCTTCAGTTCAGCGACTCGTTAGCCCTTTAAATCTCGAATATCCAAGGCTATGCTTAGAGCCCTATTGAGCTCTTCAATTTTTTTTAGAGAGAGCGATCCGACAAAGTTGGTTAGAAGCGACTTAGGCAAACTGATAAGCTCATCGCAGTGAATACTACTATCGTGCTTTAATCCCTCATCCACACCAACCAGTACTTGAGTGGAAAGACCGTCGTGAGTTGAATAAATCGGGGCGCAAATTGCCGTGGAAAAGCGAGAATTGATGAGAACTTGGCGGCTTACAATAACAAATACTCTGGATTTTTTCGGATCCTTGGCTGAAGGGTTAGCAACACGATACAAATCACCACGTTTCACAGATCGACCTGATAGGTAAGAACATCTGCTGCTTCTCGGTTTAGATAATCCGCATGCTGATTGATTATCTCAAGGTCTCTGGCATCTTGCTGCCTCTGGATCAATTGTATAATAAAAGTCCGCACAGCTTCTTCGATGAATTCGGACCGGTTTTTGTATTCTCCTGTATATTTATCGATAGCTTTCAGTAGATCTTCAGACAAGGTTATAGATGTCTTGACTTTCATACTCCAAAAATACCCCAAATAGAATACCTTGTCAAGTCATTTTTCTATTGCCCTGAGATCAATTACGATTTGGGCTAACGAGTCTGTAGAAAAAGTCAGTTTTTTAAAAAACGCTCCTTCTGCTGGCTCGAAAGTAAGTAATCATCATCCTCCTCTCTCGATGCAACTGTTTGCACTCCTTGATGCAATGTTCTTATTCCCATGATATAGTACCTGACGAATCACTCCCATACATTTATGCACCTCTAAAGTGCTATTTTTCAACTACGTCCCCCAGTTTCCGTCCCCCAGTTTCCGGGAGCCGGTTTCCCCGGCGATCCGGTGGAGCCGCTTGTTAGCAGTCTACGTTTTCTTCTTTGTGTCGGCCACTCCCTTGTCGTTGTTGCTGACGAAATCCATCACACCCTTCCACCACGTCGTGTTTATGAACATGAGCCAATTATTATGTCCGGCCGCTTCAATTGTCCACATCCTCTTCGCCGCGCCGGTTAGCGAATTATACAAATCATTAGCGTGTCTTATCGGAATCACCTCGTCTCGTCCTGCTCCCACCACAGCGATTCGCCCCTTAAATGACTTGAGGTTGCCGACGTTATCATACCTGTCTTTCAGAAGCAACTGAAACGGAAGAAAGGGGAATTTCGATTGAGCAACGGATGCAAGTGTGTCCCAGGGAGTTATGAGAAGTATCCCATCGATTTTGACTGATGTTTCTTTGGCAACTGCCGCTGCAACGCCACAGCCCAAGGACTCTCCCAAAACAAACAGCGGTTCTCCGTATTTTACGAACGCAAGACGTACTGTTTCGCTCGCATCATTGACAAATGCCTTTTCCCCCAATTCTCCCTTTCGGCCTCCGTACCTCGGGTATTCGGCAAGTATAACGCGATACCCTAGAGTACCAAGTGCCTTCACATAGAATGCTCTGTCGGCAGCGGTACCTCCATTCCCATGGAAAGCAATTATCGTACCATTTGTGTGGCCTACTTCGTTCGCAGCGATAAAGCCACGATAATCAGTTATGGAAGACTGCCAGGGTTTGATATTATCTGCCCTGAGTGATTCTTCAGAAGGTAAGGATGAACTGGGATAATAGAGGAGCCTATACTGAATATTGCAGCCAGAAAGAATCATGGCGGCTACTACCCGTATGAATAGCTTGAGAATCATATGTCCTTCTGCATCTCCATGTTTCTTTGCTAACGCTCCGCATAACCGGCTGGCAGTGGAGCGCAGCGGAATTGCCAGTCCGAGTTGATGCGGTTGTTAGGCGGTAATCGCATGGTCTACTCTCTTATGCGTGATAAATAGTTTCATGGCAACTGTTCGTAAGTCTTCTTAACAACTTCAAAGCCGTATTTCCTTTCAAGTTGGCGTACAGTAAAGTGGCCTTCACTGATACCTTGAAAATGATCAATGAACATTGTGTTTATCAGCGCACCCCCAAAAGCACCAATGACTGGAACGGATTGTGCAGCCGTTTTTTCAGAAACCGGTATGCTGAATCGTGCGGCAATCTTTGTTATGAGTCGAACGATTGCAGGGGCGCCTTCTTCAGCAATCCCTTTCTCGACAATGTATTGTGCTGCTTCCGATACGGAGCGAGCAAGAAGAGCTCGAACGCTGTAGTAACCAATATCTGAAGAATTGTCAGAAGCAGACGAACCCCCTAGAGCGAAGACCTGGAGGCACGCAATTCTTACCTCAATCTTAGATATTTCTTCGCCGTGTGATCGAGCAATATCTGCTATAGATCTGAGCATAATTGTAGTTGAGACCGGAAGTTCGATAGCTAAAGCAGGCAAACCAAAAGCACCTCCTGCTGCGCCAGACAATGCAACGAGGCCTTTATGAAGCTTTGGGGAAGATGTGTTACTTTTCTTATTATCCATAGTTCCAACTGCAACGTTTAGAGCACCCATAAGTGCTTTGTTTGTAGCTTTTTGAATTGACGTCTGCCATCCCGCTGGTAGCAGCCCAAATCCTTTTTTGATTGGAGTTCCGATAGCGTCTGTGATCTTTACGGCGAGACTAGGATTTTCGAGTAGAAACTTCGCATTTGCTAATTGTTCTCTTTCCTCTGATGAAAGGGGCATCACATCCTCCTTTAGAGTTGATATTCGCCTAACGAGCCTGTAGGAAAAGTCAATTTTTTAAAAAGCGCTCCTTCTGCTGGCTCGAAAGTAAATAATCATCATCCTCTCTCGATGCAACTGTTGGCACTCCTTGATGCAATGTTCTTATTCCCATAATATAGTACCTGACGAATCACTACCATACATTTATACACCTCTAAAGTGCTATTTTTCAACTACGTCCCCCCGGATGTTGGGCAAGTTATGTTTTTCCTTTTCCAATGTGTCCTCTCTCAAGGGTTGACCCCTCTATTTCTCCTTAATAAGCAACGAGAAATTTCATTTGCTCTCTTCCTGACTTGGGAATAAACTCATCCTCGGGGTTGTTTTAGGGATATATCCAAAACCTTGACTGGTTTATCGAAAGTCTTCCAACCATGGCGCTCGCCTGAAGGTATAAAATAGCACTCATTCGCATTTAGTAATTGGCGCTCTTGACCTACAAACATCTCTATTTGGCCTTCTAGGACAATACCGCACTGGTCAAAGGAATGTTCGTGTCCAGTATCTTCCTTTCCCTGACCTATTTGCATGCACACCATAATCAAGTTATCCCCAATTTCTGCCTTGCTCATAATACCCGGCCTGAACTCTTCCAATTGTAAGGTGCCTAAGTTCCAAAAAGCCATGTCTTCCTCCTTTCATTGAGTGTTGCCTGCCTAACGATAGAAATAAGGCGTGGGGGCAAGGGGCTCCGCAAATAGTGACGGGCTATCACCCATCGCCTTGATTGACAGGTTATGTATGGTTTTGTATTCCGTTTATTTGGGTTTTGCATGAACGTAGATAGTAAAAATAATGGGGGAGGCCTGGGCTTGGGTGTCTCAAAGATTGGTCAATTCTTTGAGGCCAAGCCAGCTACCCTCCGTCTTCGATTGCCTTCAAGGGACCATTGTTTGTCTGACCAAGAGTTACAATGGTGTATCCTCTCTGGGATCGATTTCAGAGGTAGGCCTCACTCAAAAGGTGTTTCAACATAAGATCGACCTCCTTTCTGAGTGAGGAGCTTCCTCCCTCTTATTTTTTTATTTATACATAACGCAAAGCTCACCGGGGCGCGGTATTTTGCGCATCCAGTGTACCGCCTTGTTGGCAGCTTATTTTTTCGTACAGCGTTTCGGGAGCTATGTCAGCGCCATTTGGCCAAGCGATAGTTCCGCCCTCTACCGTTGCTTTCTTGAAGAATGCTGTATCACGCAGAGGTTCAAAAACAGGACCCCTCCCGACATACTCTGAGAAGTCTATGTCGCCACTCTTACCGTGCCTGAATTGAGGGGACGTAGGTTCTAAAACATTTTAAAGTATTTCTCCATATTTGCCGCTTCTTTAAAAATGGCCAACCGATTTCAGGTTGTTTTAGAACCAACGTCCCCTTTTTTCTATTAATCTTTACGACTAAGAAACTGCCAGAATTTGGTGGGCCTCCCGGAGGCGTTTTGGGATGGCCACTCCGTAGGGGCAGCGAGGGACACATTCTTCGCAAGCAGAGCAATGCCCTGCCTTCACTGGAAGGAGGCGATATTGTTCTATGGCCCATCTCTTCATTCCATATCGTTCATAGTAACCCTCGAACCGAAAGATGTCGGGGATGGGAATTTCTTCGGGACACGGAAGACAATAGCCACAATTTCTGCAGAACCCTTTTCCCACTTCCCCCACCCAATCCATGAACAGACCAATCTCTTCCGGAGTTAAATCCTTGGGGTCTTCTGCTACCTTTATATTTTCCTCTAACTCTTTCAAATTGGTCATCCCGGGAATGGCACACGTGACATGAGGATTGGTGAGGACATACCGGAGGGAAATCTGAGCCGGAGATTCGCCTTTAAAATATTTACGGTCCCATCCTTTCAAAGATTCGCTCAGCTTCCCACCTGCGAGAGGTTTCATGGCGATCACGCCCACTCCCTTTTTATGGGCCATGGGGATGAGGTCTGCGGCCAAGCGATCCTCGTCGATGGCACTATAGGCGACCATGAGGACCGAAAATACCCCGGAATCGATTGCTTTCTTCATCATAGAGGTAGATTGATGAATGCTAATTCCAATCTGGAAGATTTTACCTTGCCCTCTTGCCTTCTCCAAGACGTCAAGGCCGTCTTTCTCAAAGATCCTCTCATAATCGGAGCCCCGCACATCGTGAAATAGGACGAGGTCGATCCAATCAGTTTTGAGCCGTCGGAGGCAACGCTCTAATTTTTTCAAAACTCCTGGGCCATCTCGCTCGTCAATCTTAGTAGATAGATAAAATTCCTCCCGTCTCCTGTTCAAAGCCCTTCCGATCTTTTCCTCACTGTCGCCATAGCAGTCAGCCGTGTCCACAAAGTTGACCCCGAGGTCGATGGCCCGGTTGAGGAGAGAATCACATTCTTTCTGGCTAAGTTGGGGTAACTTAATTGCTCCGAACCCAATGGTAGAGATTTTCCAATCCGTTTTGCCGAGGATTCTTTTTTGCATAAAAATTAACGATGAACGATGAACTCTTAAACACGAGTTCCTTCTTTTCGTACCTTTTTCCCAAATGCGATCAATTGTGCCCCTAATGTTTCACCCTCTTTGAGATATTCGTCAAACTCATCCTTTGTGATACAACCATCCTCCAAAATTAAATCTAAACAGCAAACTACTTCCTCTAATGAAGTTTCAGAGTTATTCAAATACTTACTAATGTAAACGCATTAATTCTCTTGAAATTGGCCCCTCACCCCCTCCCTCTCCCCTTCAAGGGGAGAGGGGAAGGGTGAGGGGAACCGATAATTTATTCGACCCTTCTGCGATGTTCAGACAAATCGAATCCGCCGCCCGTGAAATCTGGTCCCTTAAGAGATATCTCTCACTCTCAGGCAGCCTTTTTTCCAGGTCCCTAATCCTCTTTCTGAAAGATTTAGCCGCCTGATGAACCGGCCACTTCCTAAATCGGAATAACGATTCCTTTCGATTCGTCTTCTTTTGTTCATTGTCCATTGTTTATTGTACATTGTCCTTATTTGTTGGTCATAGTTCATTGTTCATCGTTTATTTAGTTTTTCCAATTCGTTCACAAGATCCTCAAGGGGAGGTCTCTTATTGATATCGTGGACGTCGATATAACGAATGATCCCCTTCTTATCGATAACGAAAAGGGCCCTTTCGGAAACACCATTGGAACGTAAGACCCCATACTTTTTCGCAACCGCTCCATGGGGCCAGAAGTCAGAGAGTATGGGAAACCATAACTTACCCATCTGGTTGGTCCATGCAAAAAGGGTAGGGATGTTGTCGACGGTGATCCCGAGCAGTATGGCATCGTTTTGGTCAAAAATATCTTTCACAATGTTATAACCCGGCCACTGATCGGAACAGACGGGTGTCCAGGCTGCGGGAACAAAGGAGAGAACAACATTCTTTTCCCCCCGGTACTGGCTCAGAGAGACCTTCTCCCCCGAAACGGCAGAAAGGGTGAAGTTAGGGGCTCGATCCCCGACCTTCACCTTGAGAACGCTGTCAACCGGCTTGAGCGTCCCCACCTGATAAATATTTTCCTTAAATGCTTCTGAAAGGCCATAGGCCATGGAGGTATAAGTGGAAACTGATAGAACTACGATAATCAAGATGAGATTGGCTAATCTTCTTTTCTTCATGGCGAATCCTCCTAGTAGGTGATTTCAGATTGCAAATTGCGGATTGCAGATTGAAAATTCCTAAATCCAAATTCTGAAATCCAAAATCAAAAAGAGGGTAATCCCGCGAAACGCGGGACAGATGGATATTTTTCATCAGCCTCCTACCTTAATCCGGAAGCTTTGAGTATCAGCTCCAGAAATGGTTCAGCCCCCTGAAAGTCACCCAATTGGGTATGAATGATTTGGTGTGTCCCATCGTCATTGATTTTGACACCGATAAAGTACGGGGTTCTGACCTCTCCTAAAGCCTTATGGATGGTGAAATCCTTATCCGGAAAGAGAGGAAAAGGAACAGCATATGTCTTTTTGAATATGGAAACTTCATAGGAAGAGTTCCCTGCGCCAATACCGATCACCTTAATTTTAGTTCTCAAATCCGAATCCTTTTCAATCATTTGGTAGAGTTCGTTGATCCGGGGCGCATCCTTCTGGCAGTAAGGGCAGTACATGCTAAAAATTTCGATGATCACCACTTTGGTCTTGATCTTTGGTATTCTGAAAAACCCATCGCCAGATAGGCCCAGGTAGCTTTTCTCATCAGGACTTTTTGGAATGGGGAGGTTGATCATCGGCAATACCCCGCCTTTTTCAGGGGGTTTTTCAGCGGCCGACAGAGAAAAGGCAGGTCCTAAGAGCAAGAGGGAAATGGCGAGTGAAGAGGCAAAAAACTTTCTCATCTTTTCATCTCCTTTCATGAGAATTTTTTTAATGCATTCAACACTTCTTCATAATCTGGTTCCTTTGAGATCTCCTTTACCAACTGGACATATTGAAGGATGCCTTTTCGATCCACGAGAAAGACAACCCTCGCCAGTAACCTTAGCTCCTTAATCAGGACGCCATAGGAGGTGCCAAAGGAGGCATCGCGATGGTCGGACAATGTTTGAACTCTATTGACACCGGCCGCGGCACACCAGCGTTTCTGCGCAAACGGAAGGTCCATGCTGATGGTCAGGATCACAACGTCTTCACCCAAGCGGCCAGCCTCTTCATTGAATTTCCTTGTCTCGATATCACAGACTGGAGTGTCAAGCGAAGGGACAGACGAAATGATGCAGATCTTGCCGCGGTATGACGAAAACTTCACCGGGGAGAGATTGTTGTCAAGGACGATAAAGTCGGGTGCCGGATTTCCAACCTTCACTTCCTCTCCAACCAAGGTGAGTGGATTTCCTTTCATTGCGATGATTCCTGTTCGTTCTTTCATGGAAGCCTCCTCTCTATGCAGAAATCCGAAATTCGAATATCGAAATCCCTGCCTTCGTCCCGCAAGGCGGAACTACGCGCAGGCAGGCGAAACAAATCCCAAATGTAAATTTCCCAATATGCCTCCCAAAAATCTCCCCTCCCCTCGTGGGAGGGGATTCACCCTGTTAGATAGAATGTTTGCTGAATAGCAGGGCTGAATAGACAATCTTATCTAACAGGGTAAAGGGGAGGGGGGACCAAATTGTCTTGTCCACCTCCACCCCCACCCCTACCCCCACCCCCACCCTCACCCTCCCCCATCGAAAGGGGGAGGGGGTATATTTGGGAAATTTTAAGTATGGTTGGTTTTGAATCCATTTATTTGAATCTGTTTCGTGCTTCGAATTTCGAATTTTTGTTTTCCGTCTACCAGTTCTCGGCTAGCACTTCGTAATAGGCCTGTGGATGAGCGCAAGCGGGACAGGTCTGTGGGGCCTCTTTGCCTTCATGGAGATAGCCACAGTTCCGACAACGCCAGACCACCGGTTTGTCTTTTTTGAAGACTTTGCCAGCCTCGACATTGGCGAGGAGCCCGAGGTACCGTTTTTCGTGTTGCTTTTCAGCGATAGAAATATCCTCAAAGACCTTTGAAATATTTTCAAAACCTTCCTCTTCTGCAACTTTGGCAAAAGATGGATACAGATTCGTCCACTCGTGGTGTTCTCCAGCAGCAGCGGCCTTAAGGTTCGAAGCTGTTGTTCCGATAACACCGGCTGGAAAAGTGGTCTGAATCTCCGTTTCACCTCCCTCGAGGAATTTAAAAAACCGCTTGGCATGTTCTTTTTCTTGATTTGCCGTCTCCTCGAAGATGTCCGAAATCTGAATATAGCCTTCCTTCTTCGCCTCGCTGCCGAAATACGTATAACGGTTCCTGGCCTGAGCTTCCCCTGCAAATGCCATCAAGAGGTTTTTTTCAGTTTTCGATCCTTTCAGTCCCATAACCCGTTCTCCTTTCTCATCATAGTTTTCTACTAATAATAATAATTTCGAACGAGTCCATTATCAAGTGTCCTCCAAGATTTTATCATTAATCGATGGCATTGGCAGGGCAGACATTCTTACAGCAGTTGCAGAGGATGCACTCTGTGGAATCGACCTTATTCCCGTATCGGATATAATTCATTACATCGATATCCATGGGACAGACTTTGTTACAGGCACCGCATTCATTGCATTCTTCTCCGGAAGGTCTTTTCCGTATTACTCCAATTGTCGCAGGGACTTTCATGATAAGAGAGACGGGACACAGGATTTTGCAGAAGGCCCTCTTTTTTTGGAAGAGGTAGGCGAGGATGATGGCACTGGCAAAATAAAGAGCATTGCTGACCAAAAACCAACGAAATTGTCCCCATTTCCCGAAAGCCTTGTCGATGTGGAGGGTCCTATAATCATATCCGGTATAAAGGAGCATCAAAGGTACGAACAAAGAAAGGATGAGCACCGGCCAACGGAGGTAGGTCCATTTCTTAGGGATGGGCCGATTGGCCTTGATCGGCAGCCATTCCAGGATTCCAGCCGTCCAGCAGGCCCACCCACAGAATCCCCGGCGAAAGAGAAGAGGACCGAAAACCTTGGCGACTGAATAATGAATGAGGACCCGGGTAAAAGCCCCTCCAGCAAGGAAGTAGGCCAGGTAAAAGATATTCTCTTCGAGCTGGAGGTTTTCATGTTCTATCACACCCAGAAAGACCATCAGGGTCAAGCCAACGATGAGGATAGAAATTCTTCTTCCTAAATCACGTTTCAATCCCTTTCGATGGGAAGCCACTAAACTCCCTACTGTGATCCACCCGCCAACCCAAAATCCAAGGAAGAGGAAGCCCCACCACCCCACAGAGAAATAAACGATCAGGGCGATACCCGATCCGATGAGCAGAGGAAAAAAACTTCTAAAGGATAGCTTCATACTTATTTTTCCCCTATTCTATCCAATGATGAGACCCTCTCTCCTTGTTTGCAGAGAGGAGGTTACCTCATTGACCTCAGGCTTTTTCTTTAACTCGATCATTTCAAAAACGCAATACTCAAAACCCTTACTTCCCTTCCTATTCTCTCCCCTCCAATCCCATGCTGTCAATTCTATTCAGGCAGAGGTTACCTTAACATTGCATTAAAAACGCCGCATAAAGAGCAGGGAGGTGGGCGGAAAAGGCTTTGAAGCGTAACCTTTTAACGTATGGCTCCAGAGGTTTCAAGCCCTTTTCAGAACTCACCCTAGGTGAAAACGTCTTGTTACCCATAAATCTCATGAATGACCGCTTTGCAAAGCCTTAGAAGCTCACCTCCCTGCGAAAGTTATGCAACTGTCAAGGTTACTATATTCGAAAAAGGCCGGTACACTTCTTGGAATAAAAACTAAATGCACGGAAATAAGATTAGCAAAGGGTTACATGAGAAGACCAAAAAGGAGAATAGAAAGGATTCCTTCAGATAGAAGTATATAGGGAAGGCTGAACTTTTTGATAGGTGCGAAGAAAGCTGCTCCCGCGAGAACCATGCTTGGAATGTCGATGAGGGCGGTTCTTCCAAAATTATAGAGGACCAAGCCGAGCCTCCCAATGAATGATCCGAGGATTCCTCGTTCTATGGTCCGGACGGTTTCCACTCCTTTCAGTCGATCGTAGTAGGGGATCAGAATGATCAAAATGAAGAAAGAAGGGAAGAAGATTCCAATCGTTTGGCAGAGCGCAAGGCACTGCATGAATTCCCCCTCTTTTGCCCAGCTATATTGGTTGACCAACGCCTCTCTGATCTGACCAATCATCCCGCTATGGCCTGTGGCCCCCAGCTTAAAAAATCTTATAAATATAATGCTCAAGGGAGGTGTCGTTTGTTCCCAAAATGAGGGATTTCGTTCCTCCAAAAAGCTAAATATTGGAGGAAACATTGAAAAACAGTCCAGCCATCCGTGTCGAAGGTTTGACAAAATATTACTGGAGGCAAGCCGTGAAGACTACCTGTCAAGGTGTGGGGTAGTCCTAACATCGACTGTTTTGTCGAGATTCTGGAAAACTTTGTCGAAAGGTTTTGAATGCTTGATATTAAAATGAAATTAGCGATTTGGCGGAAACTGCCTTCGACATCGTTGTCGAGAGGGCTTAATTCTTCAAAGAGATTTAAAACTTCCCAAAATTTACCAACTCCTTGTGATTCTTCAACATTCAGTCTCCTTCCAAAGATGTTTCAGATTCTGGCATTAAAGTTGCTTTATCTTAGGTCAGGTTTAACTCATAGAGGTTTCCAATGTTAGGTAGACACAAATTACTACTTCTTATTCCTTCAATCCTTCTTATTCCCATTCTTCTTGGGATGACTCCCTTGAACATGGCCCATAGATTAGCGACCGGGGGGGCTTTCACTCACTGCAAGCAAGCCCAATGGAGCAACTACTGTCCATTCCATTCCATCGCATCTCATGACGATCAAACCATCATAAACTTAAATGTAACTCCACTGGATCAAGAGTCAACGCCTTCATTCGATATTCAGGTTTTGGATCCTGACTCCATTCATTCCAATATAACCTTCAATTCTGTTCCTCTTCGCTGCTAATTTCCATCATAAGTAACTCGTCTATTTAATTCATCTCATTCGTAAAATTACTACGTAAGAAATCTATCGTCTATTTTCTCCTCAGAGGTCAAGAAAGGCACACTGAGGATGCTGAAAATCGCAAAGAAAGGAGGTGATTTCCATGAAGAAGACCATGATCGTTGGGTTGAGTCTTGTTGTGGCATTGGCTCTGATGGCAACGGTGGCTCTCGCTTGGGGACCGGGCCGTGGCTACGGCATGGGACCAGGGTATGGCTATCCTGCTATCCCCAACCTGACGGCGGAGCAATCTTCTCAGATCCAGGCTTTGCAGAAGGCCCATATGGATGAGATTGCACCGCTTCAGGAGGATCTATTCAAAAAGAGAACAGAGCTTCGGAGTCTCTGGCTAACTCCCAATCCTGACCAGGCTGCCATCACTGCCAAGCAAAAGGAGATTCTGAATCTCCAGACCAACCTCCAGGAAAAGGGAACGAATTTCAGGCTCGAAATCAGCAAGCTGCTCACTCCGGAACAGCAAGCCCAGTTAGCCACCTATGGTTCAGGCTTTGGCCCCAGGATGGGGAAGATGGGCCGTGGAGGCCGCTGGTAAACTCGAACACAGGGCGGGGAGATTTCTCCGCCCTGTCCCTTTCCATTCAGAAAAGGGGAGAAAAATGAAGACCCAAAAGATTCTAATCGTAGAGGACGATGTTTTCTCAAGGGGAGCCATGGAGAAGATTCTTGAAAGCCATAATTACGATACTTCTTCCTGTGCAACGGCAGAAGAGGCGGTAATCAAGTTACATGAGGAATCTTTCGGAATCCTGATCACCGACCTCCGGATGCAAAAAATGGATGGGCTTGAGTTGATCAAGGAGGCCAGGAAAGTCAATCCTGAAATCTCAACCATCTTAATGACCGGACTCGCAACCGAGGAAATTAAACTCAAGGCAAAGGAGGAAGGTGCGAATGGGTTTTTCCCCAAGCCTATTGAATGGGGTGAACTCATTGGTTTGCTGAATGTCCTCACAAAAACGGGGAGGGGCAGGAATCAGAATATCCACAGGGGTAATGGGAAACAAAGATATTCATCGTTACAGTGCGGAATATTAATATTAATGATACTTATGCTTTCTTTACTCGCTCTACTCGGCATTCAGATGTCAGAGGCCCAGGAGCGGTTTCCTAAATTGGATAGACCAAGCTTGAGGATGGACAGTCAGGGACGATGCTGGAAATCACCATCCTTTGGCCTTACGGAAGAGCAAATCAGATCGCTTGAAACCCTGCAACGCGCCTACCAGGCAGAGGTAACGCCAAAATATAGAGAACTTATGACATTAAGAATTGAGTTGCAATGCTACGTCTCAGACAAAAACATCAAACCCCAAGATTTAATGGAACGGCATAAGAAATTGCTTTCGCTTCAGACGGAATTTGAAAGCCTCTCTTTTTCATACCAGATGAAGGCCCGTTCCATATTGACAAAAGAGCAATTAGACAGGCTTCGACAGGATTGTTTACTCGATATGGGAATAGGATACGGAATGGGCATAGGCAGAGGGCCTCGAAGGGGACCACGGTGGTAAATTGTAGAATAAAAAAGAGGAACAATCGATGAAAAATGTGATGCGTTGGGGATTTTTTATCGCAGGCATAGGTATTCTTTTCTTATTTTTCTATTATTTCTTCTTTCCCTTCTGGCCATTCCATTCCTCTTTAGGGTGGAGATTCCACTACTTCGGCCCGAGGATATGGCCTATCTTTCCCTTTTTCGGGCTGTTGATCCTGTCTGTTGCTGGAATCTTGATCGCTAAATGCTTTTTCCAGGCCTTGAGAGACTCATCGATGCTCAGGAGGGATGAATTAGCCTTTTGTCCCTATTGTGGTAAAGACCTAAGAAAGGAGAAGGCTATTTCTGAGATTAAGGCTGAGAAACTGTAAAGAGAAAGTCCGACAGAATACCAACTCAGTAAGGCAGGCTAATTTCCCCTCACCCTTCCCCTCTCCCCAGCGGGGAGAGGGAGGGGGTGAGGGGATGATTGGAGGGAAAAAATGCATCCCTGTCGAAGGTACGAAGAATCAATAATCCTTTTTTCCCATCAGGAATTAGGGAGGGAAAAGGCTATTACCCTTCAAAAAGACCTCTCTCAATGCGAAAGATGCCGTGGATATTTAGGTGAATTGGGCCATGTTTTCCAGGTCATTGAAAACCATCACAGATCTTCTTCCGATTTATTCTTAGATATTCAATGGTAAAACGATTTCGGATGATGACAATGATCTACTTAACATCTTCAAACAAGTTTCGCCGGTGGTCTAAGGAGATAGGCCACGCTGTTGTGGTCTTAATACTAACAATTTCCCTCTCTATCTTTTTAGGAGACTTCACTTTTCTGAGAGGTTCCGAGGCGATCTACAAGGGGCTCTTAAGGTTCTTTCGGATTACCCTCTTCCTTTGCCTTCCCCTTTATTTGTTATTGCCCGTATTTGGAAGGCTGGGCAAGATAGTCCTGAGAAAAAACAGCACCTTTCTTCAAATGAAGGAGAAGCAGGACCTCGAAATTCATCCTGTGAAGCATTGGCTCCTTCGTCCCTTTCAGGGGATCGGCATCGGCCTTCTCTTCGGGATGAAACTCCTCTCGGTCCTTCAGGTGATGACAGGCGAAGCGGCCACAGCCTCCCTATTGATTCCCACAGGGCAGTTCCAATTCGGACGATTCCTGATCGTCTCAGGGATTACGATCCTTGTCTCTCTCCTTCTGTCCACCCTCTGGACTCTGGATGATATGGGTATCCGGTATTTCAACCGGAAGAATCACGAAGTGAGGATGATCGGGAAATATGCGGGAACACTCATGCCGATTCTCTTTGGATTTTACGGAGTATTCAGTCTTTTTAGCGAATTTCAGAGGACGGAAGCTATCGTCTATCTCTTTAAGATCGTTGTGATTCTTTATCCACCCTTCGCTGTCTTCAGTGTCTTCCACACCCATTTTCTTCAGAAAAGGGGAGAAACCCTTCTGGAAAGACTGCTAATCGAAAGAGGAAACTTCACTGATGACGAAAGAATTCCGATGGTGAGAAAGGAACTCCAGGATATAAAAGCAACACTTAACAAAAAATAGAATAAGACAAATATTTCACGGGAGGAAGAGATGCTTAAAAAAAGTCTTATTGGCGGAATCTGTTTGTTGTTGTCTATTTTTCTTGCTTCTCACCAGGGTTTTTCACAGGAAGACAAGATTGGCGAAGTGGCCATCAATACTTTCAGAACTCAGATACGGCTTCCACCGGGGACAGAAATCAGATTTTTAGAGAAGAAGGAGAGTCCAATCCCCGCCCTTTATTCGGTGAAATTACTTCTTGTTTTCCCGGACAAAGAAGTGCCTGCAATCATTTATGTGGATAAGGCAGGCGAAAAAGTGATCATCGGCAACCTTTTCATTAAGGGAGAGAATGTAACCATGAAAGAGGCAGGGCCCTCGATACCCAAAAAGATCGATATGGCCATTTTAGACGTTGACAAGTCTCCCTCCATCGGTCCGAAAGGGGCAAGGGTCACTATTGTCGAATTTTCAAACTTCCAATGTCCTTACTGTTTGGATTCGTGGTCAAAGTTCATGGGACTTATGAAGCGATATCCGCAAGATTTTAAGTACCTATTCAAACATTTCCCATTTCAGCCTCAGGGAAAGACCTTTGAACTTTCAGAGATGGCAGCCGCAGCCCAGGAAGTGAGCAATGAGGCTTTCTGGATTGTTCATGATTTCTTTTTTACTAAGGAGGGTCAGGATATTGGCAATCTTGACAAAGGGGCTGTGAAGCAGAAGGTTGAGCAACTCCTAAAAGGAAAAGGATACGATGTTAGAATCTTTCAGTCTGCCCTTGAGACAGGCAGGGCAAGAAATAGAGTCCTTGAAGATATGGCTCTGGCAAATAGATTGCGATTAACCTCAACTCCTACGAAGATCGTGAACGGAGATATGATCGTGGGTCTAACCCCCGATAGTACCTTAGAACAATATTTAGGGAAATAGGGAAACGATATCACCTCGTTAAGGAAGGAGATACGCTTTAGCCGTTTGGAATAGGAGCCTGGCGAAAGCACTGCAGAACCATAAATCCCCCTATATCCCCCTTTACGAAACTGATCGTGTCCCATATCTTTTTGCTGGACACAGGGGGTGCGATGATAGGTTTTTGTATTTTCATATAAGGTGATGATAGAAATTCACTTAGTTTTCAACGTGTTACTCTCCCCTCCCTTGAGGGGAGGGGAGAAAGGGGAGGGTGAAAAGGAGCCATTTTATCCACCCCCACCCCATGCACCACGTAGGGTGCATGACTGTCCTGAACCTTACATGGTTCAGGGCTCACCCTCCCCCCTGCCTGCGCCGAGGCTTTCTGCCTGCGCCAAGGCTTCGGCAGACAGGCGGCAGGCAGGCGTCCAAAGGGGGAGGGGATAACTTACTGTTATGGCTATAAGTTTTCATACCCCTTGTGTCCAGCCCCCCGACTTATGGGACACGATCAGTTTACGAAAGGGGGAATAGATGTCTCCTCCCTTTGGTATCATTTTCCTGTCATCAGACAGGCAAAGGGAGGTGGGGAGGGATTTCCAGAAGGCTAACCTATTAGGAAAGGAGGAAATTATGGGACTTGTAGTGGCAGAGAATATCACCAAAGTTTACAGTGTCGTGGCTACAAAGATAAGCAAAGACTACATGGCAGGGGAGATTGCAATCAGGGCATTGAATGAGGTGAGTTTTGAAATCGAACCTGCCTCTTTTGTCTCCTTCGTCGGCCCCTCGGGAAGCGGCAAGACGACCCTTCTCAATTTGATCGGGTGCCTCGACAAGCCTACGGAAGGTAAATTGGAGGTTGCGGGCACCGATGTGCTACATCTGGACCGTAAGCAGAGCGCTTCGTTCCGGGGGAATAATCTCGGCTTCATCTTTCAGGATTTTAATCTGATTCCGGTGTTGACGGTATTTGAAAATATCGAATACCCGCTCCTGATGGTTCAGAATACTCCCGGAGGAGAGAGAAAAAAGAGGGTCCTGACTGTCTTGGAAGCAGTGGGGATGATTGAGCAAAAGGATAAATACCCGGACCAGATTTCAGGAGGACAGAAACAGAGGGTAGCTGTCGCCAGGGCGCTTGTGACAAATCCGAAACTGGTACTGGCCGACGAACCGACCGCAAACCTTGACCATAAGACAGCATTTCTTGTCATCGATCTCATGAAGAAAATGAAGGATGATCTCAAGACGACCTTTGTCTTTTCGACCCATGACCAAAAGATCGTGGGGGAAGCGGAAATTGTCTATACACTCGAAGACGGGGAGTTGACCGGAAGACAAGTTAAAGGAGGAAAAGCAAATGCGTAATCTGTTTAAAATAGCCATCCGAAATCTGCTGAGATATAAAAGGAGAACATTACTAACAGCCTCTCTCGTCACGATTGGAGTTGTGTTTGTATTGCTATTTATCTCCATATCAGGCTCATTTAAAAACATGATGATCGGGCAGATGACTGACTCGATGTTAGGCCACCTTGAGGTTCACCGAAAGGGTTACCTCGCATCCATCGATAACCTGCCCCTTAACTTGAACTTGAGAGCGCAGGCGTATAAGAAGCTGGACGATCTCCTCAGTAAGCAATCCGAAGTCGAAGCCTTCTCTCCCCGCATAAAATTTGGGGGGATGTTCAGCACCTTCGTGGAAACGACCAATATAAGATTAAATGGAGTATATCCCGACCGGGAATTCAAGACGGTCCCCCTCCTTCCATCGAGGGTTACAAATGGCGGAAAAACAACTCTTGAAAAAGGGGATATCTGGATTCCTGAGCTCATGTCAAAAAGCATGAAAGTCAATATAGGCGATACGGTCGTCATCGTTGCCACGAACAAGGATGGCTCTGTCAACGGAAAGCAATTCAAAGTTGCAGGCGTCCTTGAAAGCATTACAGGGCCTGGGGGCAGGGACGGCTATATCCATATTGAGGATGCTATGGAAACCCTCAGAATGGAGGAAATGGAGATCAGTGAAATAGCCATCCGGCTCAAAGATTTCAGCCGTCTCCACATCTTCAGCGATAAACTTGAAGGAATTCTATCTGAGGAGATGAACAAGCAGGGCAAGCCCATTTACGAAGTCCATACCTGGGAAAAACTGTCGCCCTTTTACAACATTGCCAGAATGATCGATGTCATGTCCTTTTTCATCAAACTCATGCTGATCGCAGTCGTTTTGATCAGCATTATGAATGTCATGATTATGGCGGTTTATGAAAGGATACGAGAGATCGGCACAATCGCCGCCATTGGCACTCTGCCAGGTAAGATTCTTTCCATGTTTTTGGTGGAAGGATTTTGCCTCGGAGCGATGGGCGCCGTGGCCGGGAACATTCTGGGGATCGTCATCATCCTGATCCTCAATCGTTTCGGCATTACCTTCGATTTCGGCAGGCAGACAGGACTCGTCCTTCACGCCACCATTGCCTCCTCGGATGTCCTGGTCATTTCCCTGATCGTGATTTTCATTTCCGTGGTTGCTAGTCTTCAACCCGCCTTCAAGGCTTCCCGGATGGAGCCCATTAAAGCCCTAAGGCATGTATAAAGGAAGGTTGGAGGTTAAATCATTTTGTCTTGAGCTTTGAACCCAAATCTAAAGTATATGCACAGCGACATTAATCGCAACAAAGGGCGTCATTCCTGCCCCGTATCAAGTACGGGGTAAACTCCAGCAGGAATCCAGAAAAACACTGGATTCCGGGACAAGCCCGGAATGACAGACTGCGTAGGACTTATGTCGTCATGTATAGAAAGAGGGGTGTAACATGGTGAGGATTTTGATTATTTTATTGATATTGATCGTGGCCGTTCCGGCTTATGCGATTGATGGCAACCAGCTTTTGAAGCAGATCGACCGGAATCTAAACCCCGAATCTTATGAAATGTATCGTAAGCTTATCAATGTTGAGCCGAATGGCCGAAAGATGGAATATACTTTCTTCTCAGTCAAGAAAGGTCTGGATAAGCTTGCGGGCGTTTTTCTTGCTCCGGCGAGTGAAAAGGGAAGAAGCACCCTGCGCCTTGGGGATAACATGTGGCTTTACATTCCCAACGTGGGAAAGCCGATCCGGATTACCAGCCTTCAGTCCGTCATCGGAGGGGTTTTTAACAATGCGGATATATTAAGTCTGGATTATGCGGCAGAATACAACGTGGAGAAAGTGGAAGAAAAGGGGAATGAATATTTTCTCCAGCTTAAAGCAAAAACAAAGATGGTTGCCTACGATAGAATCAAACTATGGGCAGACAAGAATAGGAAGTTACCTACGAAGATCGAATGTTTGACCGAGGCTTCGATGCTGATTAAGACACTCTATTTCAAGGAAGTTAAAGATTTCGGAGGTGGGGTTGTGAGACCCTCGGTCATCGAGACGGACAGTCCCCTCTATAAGGGGTACAAGTCAATTATGATCTTTGCCAAGATCAAACAGAAGGATTTTAAGGATGAAGTCTTTACACTGACCTTCATGCCGAACATCGAGTCTTTGAGGTAATTGGTTATGACGGATTCATCACCATAGAAGCAGAAAAATCCAATATAACCCCTCTCCCTTGACGGGAGAGGAGGTTATTTTCTACCTAAATTGAGCGATTTTTCGTCATTAATTGAATCAAAGATACTGGATTCCTGCTTCCGCAGGAATGACGACTACCACCCAATGAATGAAAATGTCATTCCCGTGAAAACGGGAATCCAGAAGTGTTTATCTTTAATAACATTAAGAATCGCTCAATTTAGGTTCTATGTAACCAGATTCATTGAAGGAGCTTAGAGAATGAAAAGGTTTTTCATATTCTATGTTGCCGTACATGCCCTCTTTTTCTGGTCCTTTGCCCTGGCAGATGAGGAGTATAAGTTCGACCTCTCTGAAATAGAAAAGAAACCTTATCATCTCGGCGGCTATGTCGAACTGAGGCCGGTTATTTTCTGGCTGGACAGGGATGCATCGCTCTACAAACTGAAGTTCTATAACCGTAACGAAGGGAAAACGATTGAGGAATACAATGGAAAACTTCAGTTGGAGGGAAGTTTTGAGAAAGGAATTGCCCGTCTTTTCGTCAGGACCAATTTCGATTTGAAATACTCCTATCTCGGCTTGGAGCACAATGACCCCAAAAGGATGATCTATGAAGGATATCTCTCCCTTAAACCGTCACCCTCCCTCAGCTTCAGATTCGGAAAGCAGACCCTGCTCTGGGGAAAGGGGTATGCCTTTAACCCCGTAGCCTTTGTCAGCAAGCCGAAAGATCCCGATGACCCCGAGCTGGCCCTTGAAGGCTACATCACCGCCTCCGCGGATTATATCAAAAGTTTCCAGGGTCCGCTTAAAACGGTCTCGATCACTCCCGTGATCTTTCCTGTCTATAAAGATATCAACGACGATTTCGGGACGGTAAACAGGCTCAACTTTGCTGGAAAACTCTACCTTCTTTTTTATGATACGGACATCGACCTCATGGCAATGACAGGAGGGAGCAGGACGAGCCGGGTGGGAATGGATTTTTCAAAAAACATTACCACCAATCTCGAAATCCATGGGGAGTTTGCCTTTATCAATAATCAAAAAAGCAGAGTCATCGACAGCCAGGGGAACATTTCTGAAGCAAAATTTGATGCGAAGAGTTACCTCCTTGGAATCCGCTACCTGACTGCTTCAGAAACAACATTTATTTTTGAGTACTATCGGAATGGAATAGGCCTCACCCATCTGGAGATGAAAGATTTCTTTTCTTTCATTGATAAGGGTTATGACCTGTTTCTATCGAAGGGGAACGATTCCCTGTTGAAGAAGGCAGCGGGTGTCACCCAAGGCAACTATGGAAGAAGTAATCCCATGGAAGACTATCTCTATCTTCGAATTAGTCAAAAGGAGCCTTTCAATATCCTCTATTTTACGCCCGCTATCACAACCATCATGAACCTCAATGACCAGAGTCTTTCCCTTTCTCCCGAATTGTTATATACGGGAATAAAAAATCTTGAAATCCGGTTGAAGGCAATCGGTTTGTTGGGAGGGAGAGGGACCGAATTCGGCGAAAAACAGAATGACTACAGGGTTGAATTAAGGGTGAGATATTATTTCTGATTCAAGTTGTCGCCCCTTCCTTTCAAGCCGCAAACCTTTACAGTCTATGGATAACCAAATACCAAGTGAAGAATTAATGGCCAGGGTTGCCAAAGGTGACAACGACGCATTTGAAATCCTGGTCAATCGCCATCAGACTTCTGTCCTGAGTCTTATCTATCGTTTTATCGGAGACCGGACGAGAGCCAAAGATCTGGCGCAGGAAGTATTTCTTCGGGTCTGGCAGGCAGCCAGGAGCTATAAACCCCAAGCTAAATTTACCACCTGGATCTACCGCATTACCGCCAATCTTTGCCTCAATGAACTGAAGTCCTCTCGTCGCAAGAAATGGCTCCAGTTTCTCCGTTTTGGAGATAATCTTGAGAACACTGTTGAGGAGACCCTTGTCGATGATACGCCATCGCCAGAGGATCTTCTGCTTGCCAAAGAACGAAGCCGTCAAATCGCCAATGCTCTCCAGAGTTTGCCTGAAAACCAAAGGATGGCTCTGATTCTGAAGAGATACGATGGCCTTTCTTATCAGGAGATTGCCAAGGTAATTGGCTGTTCAGTTTCGGCCGTTGAATCCTTACTTGTTCGAGCCAAAAGAAGCCTTCAAGAAAAATTGAAGAACTATGAAAAATGACCGCAGGTTTTTGACCTGAGAGTTGTTTAACTAATTAGAGCCACAGATTTTACAAAGGGGAATTTTTGATGAAATGCAGCAAAGTCCAAAAGAACCTTTCAGCTTACCAGGACGGGGAACTGAAACCAGGAGAGAGGGATAAGGTTACAATGCACCTCCAAGACTGCCAGGTCTGTTGCAAACAGTATGCAGAGCTTGATCGGGTCTGGCAAACCTTGGGAGAATTGCAAGAAATCCACCCGAATCCATGGTTTTACCGGCAAGTCGTCAGAAAAATTAAGGAACCTCGTGAACAGGGTTTGTTGCCAGCCCTGCAGCACGTTTTCCGGCTTTTCCGTGCCCCGGTTGCAGTCTCCATCATTCTGATCATTGGGTTAGTGGCAGGTAGCTATCTCGGCAGCCTTCTGGCACGATGTGATCTCTTCCCGTTTCAGAATAACCCTCTCAGCGATTCGGGGGGGACCTTTTTCACTTCTATGAGGGTTTTTGATCCTGCACCCCCCGGGACACTTGCAGAAGGATATTTTCGCATGGTGAGTTATAAGGAAAATGATTCCAGATGAGGTCAAAATGGTTGATCCTTATTTTAATTTTGTCATTGGCAATCAATTCGGCTGTCCTGGCCGCTGTGGGATATCACTATTACCGTGACGCCTCTAATACACCTTCAGCACCTTGCCCCATGTCACCCGGAGACAGTCATCTCTATCAATCCCTCGGTCTTTCAAACCTTCAATTATCAAAAATGGAACCGCTGGCCAAAAAGTTTCATGAGCGGCTTGCAGAACTGGGGGTCCGCATGGAGGAGAAAAAAGAGACTCTAACAGATCTCCTTCAGAAAGACAGCGACCCTGCGAGTATAGAAAATCTGCGAAAAGAGATGTCTGGGATCCAGGATGAGATTCAGAAGGAAGTCATCGTCCATATCCTGGAGTCAAAGAAGATCCTCGATCCCAAGCAGCAACAACGGTTCTTCGATCTTATGCGCCAGAGCATGACCCGTGCGACAAATCCATAGTCGATAGTGGAGTATTCCAGTAATGACTTTACACATTTTGTCATTCCGGACTTGATTGAGCCTGCCCCGTACTTGATACGGGGGAATCCAGAAAGGAATTACTGGATTCCTGCTTCCGCAGGAATGACAGTTTAAGGAAACGAATTTCTGATTCACCACACTATATTCACTACACAAACGGAGGTAAGCGATGAATCTGCATTACATGGTGAAGGAACTTTATTATCAGAAGCGAAGGACATTGACTTCAATCATTGGGCTCTCAATTGGAATCGCCCTTCTGATCATTCTCAACTCTCTCTCCATGGCCTATCGCCAGGCAGCCCATGTGCCGCTCAAAGAGATCGGGGCCGACATTACGGTTCAACGATCCGGAGATGTTCCGAAAGAACTGGAGGGACCGGTCTTCCCTTGTTCAGCAGTGACAATCCACAAGGAGGAAGTTGAGAAGATCCAGAAGCTTCCCGGCGTAAGAGGAATAGGCACAGGCCTGCTGCTCTGGGTCTTCGACCCGAACCGGGCCTGGATCGTCCTGGGAATTGAAAAAGAAAATTCTATAGGTCCGAGTATTCTTCGCTCTTCTGTTACCGAGGGAAGGTTTCTTGAAGACGGCAAACCCGAGGCCCTTGTTGAGCAGGCCTATGCCCGGCAATTTGGGATCAGACTGAATAACATCATATCTGTGGCCGATCATAAATTTCCTGTTGTGGGTTTTGTGGATGCGTCGCGAGCCGCCAAAATTGCCGTGGCCAACGTCTACCTGCCCATCGATGAGGCAGAGAACCTGGCTGCTTCGTCGAAGGAGTTACAGTCTGTTTCCCCATTTAATCCGGGAGACGTGAATCTCCTATTTGTCAAAGCCGACCAGGAAAAGATCACTGCTCTCGCATCCGAGATGAAAGAGATCCTTGGCAATAAAGCTACGGTGGCCACGCCGGACTCCTTCCTGAAACTCCTCGGCAGCCTCTTTGCCCTTTCGGATAAATTTACGCTGGCAGCCTCTCTGATCGCCGTCATCGTTGCCGTCCTGATCGCTTTTAAGACCATGGCAGGAAATATTGCTGAGCGGGCCAGAGAGATCGGGGTTCTCAAAGCAGTCGGCTGGACCAATCGAAACGTGGTCTCTCAACTGATGTCAGAGTCGGTGATCCAATGTTTTATGGCAGGCATTCTCGGTCTTCTGATAGCCCTTGTGGCCTCGTTCGGTTTAAGTTTCATGAAAGTCAATATTCCTATCCCCTGGGAGATGAGTCCTACCCCGCACTTTCTCCCAGGAGGCGGAGACCAGATTTTCAAGACGCTACATCTTCCCGTTCATGTTCCATGGACCTTAGCTTTCTTCGCCATTCTGCTTTCAATGATAATAGGAGGCATGACAGGCGGGTTGTTAGGCAGGCAAATTTCAAAAATCAAACCTTCGGAGATTTTAAGACATGAATAAATCAACTATTCTATCAGGTACGGATCTCAGTAAGAAATATGGTGACCTCGAAGTAGTTAAGGGGGTTTCCATAACTGTGAACGAAGGCGAATTTGTCTGCCTCGTCGGGAAATCAGGCTGCGGTAAGACAACCCTTCTTTCTCTTTTGTCAGGACTGGAAAAACCTACCAAAGGGAAGGTGAGTCTTGACGGAAGAGAGATCACAAGCTCATCCGAGGACGAACTGGCTTTATTCCGCCGAGACAATGTCGGGTTCATTTTCCAATCCTTTAATCTCATCCCGACCCTCTCCGCTTGGGAAAATGTGGCCCTTCCTCTTTTTCCTATTAAAATGACCAGTGAAGAACGTCGGCTGCGTGCAACAGAACTGCTTGGCAAGATGGAGTTGGGACCCAGGATCGAGCACCTCCCTTCGGCCCTCTCAGGGGGAGAGAAGCAACGGGTGGCTATTGCCAGAGCCTTGATTAATCATCCCAAGATTATCTTCGCAGACGAACCCACCGGAAATCTCGATTCAAGTACCGGCGAGGCTATTATGAATATTTTGAACAAGCTGCATCAAGAAGAAGGGGTGGCTATTTTAATGGTCACTCATGAAGATGAGCTTGCTAAAACAGCCAACCGGCTCATCCGAATGAAAGACGGGGAGATCATGTCATGAAAAAGATAATTTTATCCTGTTTGGTAATCCTGGCTCTATTTTCTGTTCCATTTACAGTTTTTGCTGCGAAAGAGGTTAAGGTTGAAGTCCTTTACATGAATCACGGCCCTCTTCAGTCTTCGATAGAGCAGATCAAGAAAGTTTTCTCACAGTACGGAAACAAAATCAGCGTTTCCTGGTATGACTTCGAGACGAGGGAAGGGGAGCAGTTCATGGCCCAAAAAGGGGTAACCCAGCATGTTCCCTTGGTCATCTGGCTTGACGGCAAGTTCGCCCTTCCGGTAAGTGGTAAGGAGATAAAGTTTGTCGGCTTTCCAACAGGTTCAGGCCCTGCCGCTTTTCAAGGGAAGTGGACTATGGAAGATCTCAGGCAGGCTCTTAATCAAATAACAGATAAACCCCGTTAGAAAAGTCTTCTGCTTTCTAATGAGAAGGCACGCAGGGCTTTCTAACGGGGTAAAAAGTGAGGACGTCATGGACTACCGCTACGTGTTGAAAGAACTTCGTCATCACCATAATCGCACCCTGGTAAATATCCTGGGCATTGGGATCGGAATTGCCCTCTTTGTTTCGATTAATGCCGTCTCAACCGCTTATCAGAAAGCGGTGAGCCTGCCCTTCAAGAACCTTGGAGCCGACATTGTTGTGCAGCGACCGGAAAAAAGGGCAGTAGACTCAGGTCAGCCGCCCGCATCCATGCGGGGGATACGACTGCCCTTTTCGAACCAGCTTCTTCCTTCTCAGGATCTCGAGAGACTCAAAGCAGTTGAGGGCGTCGATTCCATGGCTTCGTCACTCCTCCTCTGGGAGTTCGACAAAGGCGGTTTCAGAACGATCATGGGAGTCGATCTTGCGCAACCGAGCCTGGGCCCGGTCAAGGTGAAGGACTGGCTCAAGGAGGGTCGTTTTCCCCAAAGAGAAGGTGAAGTTGTCATTGAAAAGCATTACGCCAAGTTCCAACACAAAAAGATGGGAGACACACTGGAGATCAATGGCCGTCCCTTCAGCGTGGTAGGGCTCCTGGAGATCAAAGAAGGATCTCAGATTGCATCAGCGAATATTTACCTCTCCCTCCCGGATGGCCAGGGTTTGCTCGGCGGAGAATCGGGGGGCGTCAACCCGGTTAGAAATTCCAGCCGGACATTAAATCCCGCCGGAATTGGTCTTAAATCTAACCCTACCGTAGAGCAGCGGGACATCATTTCTAACGGGGTAAATATTGTCTACCTTCGCCTCAAGAACCCTTCTCTTCTTAGCCAGGTAAAGACGAGCATCGGAAGGCAGCTCAACGGAGTTTCTGTTGCAAGTTCCGATTCATCTCTTGAACTGATGGGAGGAGTCTCGAAGATTTCTGATCAGTTCTCTTTCATCACGTCCATCATTGCCCTTGGAGGCGCTGTCTTTCTTATCATCAAGGCCATGCTTTCAAACCTTGTCGAGCGTTCACGGGAGATTGGCATTCTGAAAGCAGTCGGCTGGACGGAAAAAGATGTTCAAAAGCAGTTAATGGGGGAAGTCTTCTTACAATCTCTTCTGGGAGGTGTCTTTGGAATCCTGATGGGATACTTCTTCTCTTATCTTCTGGGGTTTCTCTCAGTCCCCGTATCGACTCCCTGGGAGCTGAATCTTCTGCCTGCATTCGCCAAAGATACGGCAGCCGTTGCCAAGACTGTTCGACTTCCAGTGAGCATATCCGCTGGGTTGATTGCAATTTCTCTTGCATTATCACTTGCTTCGGGCAGCATGGCGAGTTATTTTATGGGGAAACGGACAGCGAGGATGAAGCCTGCCGAGATATTAAGGCAGCTATAATATGCTGATCCCATCAAAAAGTTTCCAATCTTAGACATGCTGAGTAAAACCGGAGTGACTGATGACCTCATTAAGGTTTCTGTTCACAAGAGTGCTTAAGCTTGGGGCAACGGCCTATGGCGGTCCCGCAATGATCAGTCAGATTAAAGAGGCGGCAGTAAATCGGTACGGCTGGGTGAAAGAGGGAGAGTTCATGCAAGGTCTGGCCCTCTGCCAGTTGATCCCGGGGGCTACTATAGTCCAGATGGTTACTTACATCGGGTACCGGGTGAGGGGAATCTGGGGAGCCCTTACAGCGGCAGTGGCCTTTGTCCTCCCGGCATTTATCGCACTTCTTGCTCTTTCGGCCATCTATTTCGAATATCATAGCCTCTGGTTTATTCAAGCCCTTTTTAAGGGATTGGGGGCAATCGTGGTGGCCATCATTCTCAATGCCTGCATCACCTTCGGCAGATCCGTTCTTAAAGACTGGAAAGTGGTTCTCATCGCGGTCTTATCCTTCTTCGCCTTCTTTTTGCAGTGGAACTTTGTTCTGATTTTTGTTTTCACCGCGGTTGCCGGCCTTCTCTTACGTCCCAAGATCCCTCAGGCGAAAGCCACACCCTCTGGAGGAACACCTTTAGAAACGGTGAGAGAAAAAGAATATCTTATTGTTATTCTCTTGGCTGCCTTTATCTGCCTGATGTTTGTGCTATCTTATCTGACGGATCCCAAAATTACTGCTCTTTCTGTCAGCCTGTCCAAGATCGGAGCCCTGGCCTTCGGCGGCGGGTTCACTGCCATTCCACTGATCCAGTATGAGATGGTGGATCGGTATCAGTGGCTCAGCACAAAAGAATTTTTAGATGGAATTGCACTGGGTCAAGTGACTCCCGGCCCCATCCTGATCACAGCCACTTTCGTAGGCTACAAGGTAGCCAATCTCTTAGGGGCATTCATGGCCACGCTCGGAGTATTTTTTCCATCGTTCTTTATCCTGGTCCTGCTCATCCCTTACCATGATCGGTTGAAAGGGGTAGAGAAGGTCCGGATGATGGAACAGGGCGTTCTTGGGTCATTCATCGGAATGTTAGCCTTAGTACTTTTCAATTTTGGAAAGACTTCCCTCGTCGACCTCCCGAGAATCCTCATGGCTTCAGCAGCTTTCATTGCTATCTACAAAAAGGTTCGCCTCCCATACATTCTTCTCACCGGCGGACTCCTTTCAATTATCTTTTGGGGTCTTCTCAAGTAAATTCGGAGAATATGTAGAATCCCTTGCTGCCATCTTGACAATATGCTTTCTGTAGCATATGATGACTTCCAGATTAGTTCTGAGGAGGTTTTTATGGAGATCAAGTCAAAATTCTGGATCGAGAACAAGGGCGAAGTGGTGGTTGGAAGCGGGAAGGCAGCCTTGCTACTCGCCGTAAGTCGTTTGGGTTCCATCCAGCGGGCCGCCGGCGAATTCGGCATGTCCTACCGGCATGCATGGGGAGCAATCAAGAAGATGGAGCAACGAGCCGGTTTTAAAATAGTAGAAACCAAATTGGGTGGAAGGGATAGAGGAGCCCAATTGACACCTAAAGGGAAGACCTTCGTCAAGGCAACGGATGCCCTGTTTAGAGACCTTCAGACGATTGTTGAAAAGAGGTTTCAGAGGAAGTTTCGAAATCATTCTTCAAAGTAGAAGGGTGTGGCCATGAGGCTGTGGGGTAACGAGTATAACAGGATGGAGCTTGCTGGTGCTTTTGGGGATCTGGGTACGTTGATCCCCTTTATCGTGGGTTATATTACCCTCAATCAAATGGATCCGTTAGGTATTCTTGTTGCCTTTGGACTCTTCAAAATCTTTGTGGGACTCTATTTCAGGACCCCCATTCCTGTTCAGCCCATGAAGGCGATCGGCGGGATGGCGATCGCCCATGCAGGGGCGATCACTCCGGGTATGATCTGGGGATCAGGAATCTTCACGGGCCTGTTCTGGCTTTTGATGGGGTTTACAGGGGCGATCACATGGATAGAGAAAATTACTACAAAGCCGGTCGTCCGTGGCATTATGCTTGGGTTGGGCCTCAGTTTCGTAGTAGAAGGGCTGGCCATGATGCGGGGAGAACCGCTGTTTGCGATTGGAGGCGTTGTGATAATCCTGCTCCTTCTCAGCAGCAAGCGGTTTCCGGCAATGCTTGTTCTTCTGGGATATGGAATCGTTCTTGCCTTTATTCAAAAACCGGATTTGTTTGGGGAACTTTCTCATATTTCCATTCGGTTTCGATTCCCTGAATTGACATTTGCACGAATGTCATGGAAAGACCTTCTCACTGGTTTCGTCATTTTAGGGCTTCCTCAGGCCCCTCTTACACTGGGCAATGCTATCATTGGGACCGTTGCCGAAAATAATGAATACTTTCCTGATCGCAAGGTAACAACCAAAACGATCTCCATCGATCACGGTGTCATGAATTTAATTAGTACATTTATGGGCGGGGTTCCCATGTGCCATGGGGCAGGAGGCATGGCGGGTCACATCCGGTTTGGTGCCAGAACAGGAGGAGCTTTGGTGATTCTGGGCATAATCGTCCTCTTTGCGGGGCTTTTCCTAAGCGATTCGGTGTCGCTTATTTTCCAGGTTTTTCCACGCTCGATCCTGGGCGTGATCCTCTTTTTCGCAGGGGTTGAACTGGCGCTGGTTGTCAAGGATGTTAAACTTAAGAAGCAGAACCTTTTCGTCCTCGTCGTTACCGCTGGTACCGCCATGTGGAACATAGGAGTGGCTTATCTGGCAGGATTGATTCTTTATTACGGTCTCCAGCGTCGTTGGATCAAGGTATAAGAAGCCCCAAGGGGGCCGGTATTTGGCAAGAAAGAAAACATCCATCCTCTTCATGGCTTACAGGATACATGACAGATGCCAGTAGCGGTTTCCACGGCATAGGGGGAATATTTCTTTTTAGACCATAAAACGACGTTGACAAGGCCGATTAAAACAGGAACCGATCCAAAAAAGAGAGTTTTTAACTCATTCGTTCTTCAACCATCTTCTATATCCCCAACTGTAGTCCGGAGTTCAGAGCAATTCAGTTTTGAGTTCGGTGTTCGGAGTTTAGAGTCTATAACCAGGAACTCTGAACTAATCACTCCGAACTAATCTTAAGGAAATGTTTCACGGTAACGGTCTTTTTAATTGATTCCTCGATGAAGAGATCATGCTTTCGATTTCAGGGTCAGATTCCATCTCAGGGTGCAAGAGGGTGAAAAAATTCTCATAGGTGTTCTTTTCCTCTGCATCCGGCGATTCTGTCCCCTCCTCAAGGAGTCCTCGCTCAATTCTTATTGGAGGGCCATCAACAAATTCTTTTGATCCCTTGACCAGCCTCAGGTTCAATCTTCCGACATGGAGCCCAAAGGCATCCGTCTGAACATAGATGGAGCGACAGATATGCTTTTGGAATATGAAGGAACGGTCATTTCCGTCAATGATGATCGAAATTTGAGGGACTTCTTGGACAATGGATTCAATCTCTGAAGGATGGAGATGGGCAAGAGCAATGATCTGGTCACAGTCGGACATGAAGCGATGAACTGTTTCCGCTGCAACTTTAATTGGATCTTCAATGAAATATCCTTCCATCTCCTTACAGACATGAGGGGGTACCTCCGGGGTGAGAAGACCGATGATTCCGATCCTCAATCCATTGACCATTTTGATGAGATAGGGTTGGAAGAAGGGTTTCTCTGTCTTCTTGTCCATGAGGTTTGCTGAAAGGAAAGGGATCTTTGAACTTTCTTGGAGAGTCTTTAGATAATTGATACCTAACACCATATCGGTATCCCCGATATTTAAGGCATCATATCCCATCTTCTCGTAGGTCTTCAAAACAAACTCCGATCTTTTTCGGGCTTTTTCTCTTTCTGTTTGACTGCCAGGAAGGCCAATGGCCAGTGCATCCCCTCCATCGAGAATGAATATACTCTCGACTTGTTGTTTAACGGTTCTGACATAATGAGCTCTTCTGGCCAGACCGCCAGCATTTCCGGCCTCAGGTCAACAGCCAGGCTCTATTTCCCCCAGTGTATTTGAGGTGTAAATCAGCGTAAGCGGAATTTCATCTCCGAAAATCAGGGGAGTTCTCAAAATAGGAAGAGAAATGTAAGGATGACGCTTGTGGCAGTCCGCATTCCGCAATCGACATTCCGAATTCGGATTATGTGCCCATTCCAATCTCTTTCAACTTCGCAACAATCTTTTCCTTTTCCATGACCCCGACATGTCTAAAAACTTCCTTTCCCTTGGAGTCAAAGAAGACAAGGGTTGGAATGAGCTGGACCTTATACTCTCTGGCCAGATTCTGATGTTTATATATATCGATCACAAGGGCCCGGGTCTTTTGTGAGTATTCCTTATCCACTTCCTTGAGAATGGGTCTCATCTGACGGCAAGGGACACAAGAATTTGCTCCAAAATCCACCAAAAAGGGTTTTTCGCTCGTAAGCGCCTTTTTGAAATCCTCCTCGGTATTCGACTCAGGGGGTTTGGCTGCAATCTTTTGTAACTGAATCTGATTGATTCCAACCTTGGCCGTATTACGAAGTTCGCCAACGAAGCGCTCCAGCTCCTGTTGTTGCTTCCCTTCACGGATGACCTGTTCGATCATCGGGGTGACCTGGTCTAAAGGTTTTCCCTCCATCCGGTCCTTGAACATAGAATAGAATGTCTTGATCTCCTCACGGGTGACCTCGGGCGGGGAGGGAAACTTTTTCTTCATCAGCTCAGTGATGAGGGTTTCTTCAGGTGACTTGGACCCCTTTTCAGTGTCCTTGTACGTTTTAACGGGGGCCGAAAGACCCTGTTTCTTTGCTTCCTGTAAAAGGATCGTCTTGATGATGATCCCTTCAAGAAATTTATCGGGATCCTCTTTGTACATGTCCCGTAAAGGGTTTTCCACCTTGTCCAGTTCTTTATTGAACTGTTCTACGGTGATTTTTTCATCATTCACCTGCGCAAGGACTTGACGGGCCGAATTCCCGAGATAGAAAAAATAAAAAAGAAAGGCCCCTACCAGTACAATGATTGTGGCTCCTCCAAGAATAATAATTTTTCTTTTCATCCTTCCTCCTTTATACTTTGTTTAAATTAAATAATATTTATCCCCTAAATTAGAGTGAAAATCAATATCCCTGCCAGAGCAAAGAAGAAAAAGGCGGTGAAAAGTTTAATAGTGGCTACCCTTTTTTGAAGAAAGAAGGATCATTGTTCGGAAGTGACTTTCCCATAGACAATCCCAAAGATGACCAACAGGGGGAGAATATAGATTAAATTAATATTACAATTCCTCATTCTGAAATGAGTTGCGAATGATAAGGAATAATGACATCAATTTCACGGAACGGCTAGAGATAAGTTCTTAAAAATACTAACTCCAATTGAACTTTTTGTCGAGAGGGTAGACCAAAAAGAACGATGTGAGGGGAGAATTTAAAACAAACGTCGTGCCAGGCATTGGAAAACCAGCAAGTTCTTTTTATAGACCTCTTATTTTTATATTTGATATTTTGACAAAAATACGAGGTATTATATAATTTGGGTTATCGCCAAATGGGAGGAGAACCTGGAGATGATATATTGAGAACCTTTGCGTCCAGAATATTGGGATCTTTTGAGAGTCACATTTTTTCGACAATTGAGTTGAATGATGAAGATTTTAATAAATTTTTTATAACGAAATGATTAGCGAAAAGACACGAACTATTCTGAATGAAACTTAGTTTTTGGAAGAGATTCTAATTTTCTGTAATTATTTGAGATTTAACAATGAAATATATTTTATCAACATATTGGCATAGAGGTTTCTGAATTTACTGGCAACTTCAGGGTGAGTTTTAAAGGATCTTCTAATGTTCAGCAGGTCAAGAATCTTTATCGTTGTTGCTATTCTTCTTACAATGATTCTGCTCGGTATGACTCCGCTCAATTTCGCTCAGAAAATTAGAGCGGGATGTCCTTTCTTCCAAGGGAAGCAATTGCAGAGATGCAATCCCTGTCCTTTCCATTCTCTCGTCTCACAAGAGAACCATGAGACTGCAGACCTGCCTCGAACACTCTATTCCGAGACATCGACTCCATTCGACTGTATCCGAATTTTGCATAATCACTCTATCCTTTCCCTTAACCCGTCAGGTGCGATTCCTCTCCGCTGTTAAGCCGCGGCTAAACTTCTCTGCTTATCTTGCATCATTAAAGGAATCTCTTTAATAACGCAATATGGTGGAGAAACGCTCAAAAAAATGAGGCCATTTCATAGAAAGTTTAAGATGAAAACCCAAAACATTGTTTCTCCCAGGAGGTATGGAAGATGATAAAAAATATACTTTTAACAGGAATGTTAATCGCTCTTGCTTTGAGTATGCCGGTTGTTCCTTTCTCCCAGGAAGACCGAATTGTCCAGATGGCCATCGACACGTTTAAGTCCCAGGTTCGTCTGCCCCCGGGGGCTGAGATCAGGTTTTTGGAGAAGAAAGAAAGCCCTATTCTGGATTTTTATGCGGTCAAGCTCCTCATCATCCTTCCTGACAAAGAGATGCCTGCAATCGTCTATGTGGACAAGACAGGAGAAAAGGTCTTCATAGGAAATCTTTTCATCGGGGGAGAGAATGTGACAATAAAGGAGGCGGGGCCTCCCAGACCTAAGAAAATAGATATGGGAATACTTGAGATGGAGAAATCCCCTTCTCTCGGAAACAAGGGGGCCAAGATAACTATTGTTGAGTTCTCCAATTTCCAGTGTCCATACTGCATCGATTCGTGGATAAAACTAATGGATCTTATAAAGAGATATCCAAACGATATCCGATATATCTTCAAACATTTCCCATTTCAGCCTCAGGGAAAGACCTTTGAGCTATCGGAGATGGCAGCCGCAGCTCAAGAAGTGAGCAGCGAGGTTTTCTGGATTGTTCACGATTTCTTTTTCACTAAAGAGGGACAGAATATCGCCAATCTCGAAAAAGGGGCTATGAAGCAGAAGATCGAAAAAATGCTTATGGAGAAGGAGTATGATTTAAAAATCTTTCAATCTGCTCTTGAGACAGGCAGGGCGAGAAAGAGGGTTCTTGATGATATGGCTTTGGGAAACAGAATCCGGATCACCTCCACTCCTACAAAGATCCTGAACGGAGATATTATAGTTGGGTTAACCCCGGATAGTGTTCTGGAAAGATATTTGGAAAAATAAGGATGTATTATCAAATTAGGATAAAAGCCTTAAGGGAGTAGTCAGGGCTGAAATAATTGTTAAAGGATCCTCTAATGTGGCTTGGGCCTATAGGTTCCCCGGCTGTCATGAACAGGGGGTTCACTCTTTTCAGGGAATTTTGACTTGTAGTCGTCGACCATCTTCTTGATATCGGGGTGATCTTTAACGGCTTCCCCGAGGGGAAAGGAAGTCATTCCGAAAGAATTTCTCTGTTTAAATTCTTGAAGGGTGCGTTCAATATTTTCCACGCCTCTTTGCCATTGATTTTTTTCAGCTTCTGAAGCTTGTGCTGAGCTTAGTTGCTGCCGGAGCTTCGCAAGATTACGTTCATAGGTATGTTTTGTCGTTACATTATAGAAAGTAGCTTCTTTGTCGGAGAAAGTAAGATTGAGTTTTCGTGCATACATCCCCTTGGATGAGTTTTGCACGATGATGGTATTCTTGATCACAGGGGGATTGTTCAGGTCGACTCCTGTGTGACCTCCGATGATGATGTGGATCCCTGAGATTTTCTGGGCTAATTCCACATCTTTGGGATAACTGAGATGACTTATGAGGATGATGAGATCGGTTTGAGGACTAAGTTCTCTGACCATTTCCTGTGCTGTTTCGACAGGGTCTCGAATAAGCAACCCCTTTTTTCTCGGATCGGCCTGGCCTAAAAATATATCCGGAGCGAGCAGGCTAAAAATTCCGGTCTTCAACCCATTCACTTCCTTTATGATATAACGCTGGAAAAGTGGCTTCCCGGATTCTTCATCCATCACATTGGAAGAAAGGAAGGTTATATTGGATGTTTTCGAAAGCTCTACAAGAAATTTCTTGCCCAGGCTTAAATCATCATCTCCGATTCCAATAGCGTGGTAACCCATTAGGTCAAAACTCTTCAGGATGAGATGTGCTTTTTCGTTTAACCTCTGTAATTCACCCTCTGCGTGGGGGCCCGAGAATTTTTTGAAAAACAGGTCCCCCGCATCTAAGAGAACAACCCCTTTTTCCTTCTCCGTAACTTCCTTGACCCAAGTTCCTCTTCTGGCCAGACCGCCAAAACGTGTCGTCGGTCCTCAGACTGGGCAGGGATCGATCTCAGCATTGACATTATTTGTATAAAGGAGGGTGAGTTTCCTGGAGGGCTCTTGGGCATGGGAAGAAAGGATACCGATGATCAGGCAACTTCCCAGCAAAAAAACAGCAGCTACCAACTTTTTTCGGTTCACCTCTCATGCCTCCGGAGGTTAGGTTTATCTAGAAAAGGGAAGCAACTCAAATGCTGGTCAGGACACTTTAGAGATGATATCTTTTCTGCCATTCAATTCGTGTTAGAAGCAATTTCCCCACACTTCCCTGATGACGGATAGTGTCAAGATAACCTTTCTTGCAACTTACAAAGAGCGAAGGTGAAGCTACGTCAAAGCATGTTGATTTCCGATTATAAGAGAGGATACGAACCTACTTGCAAGTCGGTAATATGGATTCAGCCAACGTGAAAATATTCTCCGCAGTCGATGTAGTTTTTGGAAAGAAATAATCAGCATATTGAGACGAAAATTTCCGGTATTTGTCAACGAAGATTGAATAGTTCTTTCATGCAGGACCAAGCATCTGCAGAACACCAATCTCTTTCGCCTATAATCTTTCCCACCAGCATCCCTTCTTGATCGACAAGGAAGGTTTGGGGAACCCAACCCCTTACTCCATATTGGTCCATAGTCTTTTCCTTTAAAAGTAAGAGGACAGGAAGAGTGATCTTGTTTTGGTCGATGATCTTTTGAGCGGCTCTCTTTCTTTCTCCGTCAATGGCAATTAACAGGAACGCCAACTGCTCTCTCTTTCCTTGGGAGAATTTTTCTAATATAGGCATTTCTTCCTTACAGGATTCACACCACGTGGCCCAAAAAGTGATGATCACTGGTTTTCCTTTGAAGTCGCTGAGGCTGATCTTTTTCCCATCCAAACTGTTGAGGGTAAAAGCGGGAGCTTGCTTCTTTTCCTGAAATCTCTGAACACCAAAAGAACTACAGGATGGACATTCCGGTTGAGATGGAGAAGCCGCCCTCCCAACCTGAAGACAAGGGATGAACAAGGTTGTTATTCCCATCAAGATCGAAAGCGAAAAAACGGTTCTTTTTTTCATCTCCGCCCCCAAAATAGAAGAGATAGCAAAGAACTGAAACACACTTTAACCCATTTTTTGTGTTGTCCCTGATTTTAAGGACCTGTAATATCAAAATTTCTATTGTTAGGAGTGCTGTTTTGTCAAAACTGCTAAGATTCTTTTAGATGTCTGGCTTTATTAGCAAGGGAGAACTCACCATCACACTTGACAATGCCTGTATAGTGAAGCTCCCCGTCCACAAGGGCGGGGTTTCCCGGCAAGGTATATCATTTATATTGTGGGCCCCCCGTGGTCGGGTCTTATCGAGTTGCTCACGCCTATCCCGCTTTGGCGGGACGGGGCACGTTCCGGTCAAATCCTGACTTCCATATCAAACAAGATTGTAGATTTTAAAAACTTTGCAGTCTTTGCATTCCCATTTGAGGTTCATCATCTTCTTGCATTCTGTATGAGCGTATTCCCAGCAGGGTTTATGTCGGTGGTGGTAAGCAGAGCAGTTGGGAAAGACATACTTCGAGCAGTCCAAGACCTTCCAACACGGCTCTTTTCCTTCCCAGAAATCCGTCATTTTTTCACTCAATCTACTTGCTGCCAGCCGATGACTTGGTTTTGATCTCCGGCTTGAGAGGTTTGGCCTATTCAGCCTCCCATGGTCTCAGATTGGTTTTCTTTTTGGAAATTCAGCTCTTCTGGAACCCCCAAATAATTCTTTTCGAAGTTGATGAACTCTTTGGTTAAGTTGCCAAGATGATGATAGAATGGATAATCACTATGTTCTGCCACCTTCTCACAGAAGGTTGGAACCCATGGAAGAATAAACCGAGATAGAAATTTCATCTGGACTTCTTCCAATTTGATCTTTTCAATCCCCAATGCCTGGCTCTCCCCGCCTGCGAGTATCCCCATGAATTCCAGTTCGTGGGTAATGTGATCGGGAAGATCATGTAGGTCTTCCTTGAGGGTAAAACCCGCCTCATGGTAGAAACGCAGCACCTCCGAGTTCGTTTTCGCAGAAACCAGCCCCTCTTTTTCCAGATAGAACGACCCATAAGGTGGGGCAATGACATGCGGAAAGGCATTGATAAAGAGCCGGATGTATTCCCGGGCCGTTGCGAGTTGTTCACCCTCTTTCGCTCCAGAGATTGCCTGCTCGATGGCTCTAAGATAGTCATCAAAATTTTTTTCATCGAGCAGGTGCAATGCCTCTCTGAACTCCCTGATCCATCCGCCCGCCGCTATCGATGCATAAACCTTTTCATCCGGATAGGCATAACACATAGCGAGCATGTTGTAAATGAGGCTGCGGGCCGTTGACCGATCCATCTTGCTGAACCTTCCCAAGCTTGCTGGGGTTCCCGGCCCCATATGCTGCAATAGATTCTGCGAAGGCAGCGAATCTATTGAAAAACTTTAATCCTTATCGCCGCTGGTCCTGGCAAAGGCATGACACTTGCTGCAGGAGTTCGGCATAATGTCGTAGTCGTGCCCTTTGGATGGGTCGGGGTTCTTGAGGATCGCACTCTGACCGGGCCAGACGATGTCGAAGACGTGGGACGCAACGTTGCCTTCAGCAACGGCGCTCTTCCCATTCTTGTCGAAGTCCAGGTGGTACTGAGCATCAACGTTAACGTCCTGCAGCTTACCGGTCTTCGGCATGTGGCACGATGCGCAGTTGCCCACAGGCATGTTCGGATCGTCGGGCGTATAGAGAGCCCCACCCATCCCGGCGCCTACCTGCATATGCTTGGCGACGGCCCGGGCGACCCGGTTGCGGGCTAAAGCGGCATCTGTGGCTTTTACCGAGACCGGGGCTCCGTCCTTCGTCACCTTGCGGCCCGCGTCGAGCTGAAGGACCGCCACATCGGCCTTGGAGAGGTCTTTGAACTGCCCGCGGGTGGCGTGGCAGGCCAGGCACAAGGTATTGTTCCCATAGGCCGCATTCACGAAATCGTAGCCACTGACCTTAAGCGAGGCCGGCCCCGCATCCAGGGTATGGGCATCGTGGCATGTATAACAGGTGAGCTTTTCCGACCCATTTCTCCAATGGGCGGACCGTTGCAACTCGCAAAGTTCCATTGAATGCGAACGACCGTGGGTCTGGTCAGGCCAGGCGTGAAAGCTCCCCTCCTTCCAGTCTGTCTCAAGGTGCGGGGAAGGTTGGCAGAGGTTTAAATAAAACGTTGCGAGATCATACACGCCCGGGACGAAGAATCCATGGCCAAGGGTATCCTTGTAGTTCGCATCAAAGGGGGGCTTGAAGATCCCCATTGGGTTCTGGCTCTTTCCGTCGTGGGAGCCATGGCACTGCCCACAGAGCTCATTGCCCGCCTTGGCGGTCACATACTTGGGTGCGATGATTTTCGTCTTATCCGACGTCTTGGCGTGCTCCGAACCCGGTCCGTGGCAACGCTCACAGGTGATATTCATGTCTTTGTAATCCCAGTAGGTGACAACAGATTTGTAGCCCGGGAAGTCCTTTGTTTTGATCGTAACGCCGGTCGCATGACATCCCGCACAATTTCGGGAGAGGGTATTGTCGGGCGTCGCCCAGTTTTTCGGGGATTTCTGCCAAAACATGGGGGCGCCAACCTCGCCTTTAGCCAGCACCTTCGAACCCTCGGGGGTGCCGTCCTGCATGGTGTAGACCGGCATGAAGGCGATATAATCCTGTTTTTGCCCTTCCCGGGATACATTATTATCTTTCATCCATTTCACGAGATACGGCACATCCTGGATTCTGCACATGTAGCGCTGCTTCCCCTCACCGAAGTTGGGATAGCGGTCAGGGATTTTGTGATTGGGGTCGGTGTAACCTTCACCCCAGTTGCCCTCACCGCCGATGGTGGCGGCAACCGGAATCCAGACGGCGCCAGCAGGCTTATCCAAACAATCCAGATCAGCCTCGGTCAGAGAGACACCCTCTTTCTGCTCGGGGTAGAACTTGAAAAGATACTCTCGATTGGGCTCGTCGCCTTTCGTGCACATTGCCACATGGACCAGGCCGTTGCCGTCCAGGGGATCCTGCACCTTGAGCAGTTTGCCCTTGGGATCTCTGGGAAGGTATTTGCCGTTAGGCTCCGGCCACTTGTTCTTGTAGACCATGTGATTCGTGCCCTCGGTTACGAAGCGCGAGTGAGCAGCTGCGTTCGGAGTCCCGTCAAGTGACTTGAACATCTTGGCATCGTGACACCCGGAGCATGTCTTCATTCCTATGTAGGTGGCGGCTGCGCTGGGACGGCCCGATAGGGTTATCGTCACACCGGAGACTGTTGCGCCGCGCTTGACGGAGATGGATTTTAAGGTCTCACCGTCCAAAAATGCTTTGGAAGGCACGGCTGCGTACAAGTACACGTTGCCGGGGGTTACCCCTTCGAGTTTGAAGGAGCCGTCTTTGGACGTGGTAGCAGTGATCTTCTGCCCTTCGACGGCTACTTTGACCCCCGCGACACTCTTGCCGTTTACGTCCAACACTTTACCAAGGATTTTGGCAGATGCCGCATACACCTGATCAAAGGCTATGATCGAACATGACAACATCAACAGGAATAGCAATTTTTTCATTTACAACCTCCCTTGAATGGTTCGTTGTTTAACAACGAGGATAAACATTGCAAGATCAGTTCCAAATGATGCTTTCAAGAATTGTTAGGGAATTCGAAGGCTTAAGAAAAATGGGTGAGCAAGCTCAAAGGCAAGATGTTACAAAAAGGTGACGATGGAACTAAAAGATCCCCAAAGTTCCAAAAAATAAAGAGAAAAAAGACGTTACCCTCCGGTAACACCCATTACGGAAAATACACATTATCATTGTCATTCGTGCCGGGTTTTCAGCGGTATTGATTTCGGCAGGGATACAGCTCTTTTTCTGGAGGTTCTGTATCCCCGTTTTCACATGACAAATGCGGGTACCATGGGAAATTACCAAACTCAGGGACTTATTGTCCCAACGGGACAGGTTAGGTGGGTGTTCAGATACTGCATTCGCCTTCCGGCGTTTTGTTAGGCTCAGCGGCCTCAGATCCGGAGGAGAGAGGTTATTTCATCCTTAAAATAAGGACATTGAATCCCCCGACAACCATGAGGATGCTTGGTGACATAAGAACAGGTTATTGAGTCTCCGACGGGAAGGATAATACCCAACCTTTCCTTGAGAAGGCTGATCGCCACGGAAAGGGAGGCCCTCACGTAAGCTTTGCAGCAACTCGGCCCGGTGAGGTCTGTAATCACTCCCATCACTCTTGTTACAGCCTCCATGGTGATTTTCTGTTCCAGGTCCTTCCCACATTTCGATCCCACAAGGATTGAAAAACACGCACCAATAGCTGGTGCTATTCCGCATACGCCCGTGAGTCCACAGTATCCCCCCACAGCCTGTCTCTCGGTCCTTTCAAATACCTCTCTTATCTCCTCCTTTGTGATCTCTCTTGATCCCTCGTTCTTGATTGCGGCGAGAAGTGCACCTGCGGCTATGTAAGCATGCTGGCAGCCGAGCATCGGAAGCCCTGGATGGCTCATCATTACCTCGGATATTTCTACAGGATCTTGTAGAGTGGTGGTGAAGACGATATCCTCAATGACTTTCATTGAGTCCTTGTTATGGCAGGCATCACAGATATAATGTCCTTGGGGACATCTGATATGGCCTTGCTCTGTCTTTCCGCAAAAATTGCAGGTCGAATCTTGGTTTTGTTCGAGATACTGAAGCGGAGAGCCACAAACCATGCAGTTTTCAGTTTTGACCTCCGCAGAAGCCGGCTTCAGTTCCTGGACAATTGGTTGATGCTGACCAGCATCCGTCGAGCTGGGTCAACAACTTTCTTTCTTTACTTCCTTGACACGATCCATCATCATCCCTCGTCTAAAGGCTAACTCCAGTAACTTTGAGTTTATTTTCTCTTGCCATCTTCCCTATGAAATAAAGGGCGCTCTCTTCAGAGATCTTGAGTCTGGCCGCTATTTCGGAGGGTTCACTCGGCCCCTTCTCTTTTAAGAAGCCGACTATCTCCTCTTCGACAGCCTTTGCCCATTCCTCAAATAGCCCTCTGACTTCAGGAGTAGCAAAAGACGCCATTGACGCTGACTCCGTGACGGCACCTGCCATCTGCTGGCCCATCTGCATTCACTTCTCCATCATGGGCGGCATACCTCCCATGCCTTCCATCATCTGTTTCATCATTCCCATACCCATGCCCGGTCCCATTCCTTTTTTTTCTTCCATTTTGGCCTCCTTTTATTCCTTTTTTCAGAGTTTCGCTATTTCATCCTTTAGATCCCTGATTTCCCTTCTCAGGTCATCTGTTTCATCGTATCTTCTGCCACCACAAAATGGCCCCCCCGTCCAAAGAACCTGGAAATGGCAAATAGCACGACGATGATGAAAACAAGCCCAATCAAAGGGAAAATCCACCACATACCCTCCATTGGAGGCGGACCATTCCACCACCACATATCAGTCATCTCCTTTCATCCACTTTTGCATAAACCGCATCGGCGGGCATACAAATTTTGCCTTTTCCTTAATGGCTCCTTTGGGAGAAACCCCACAAAGTGAAATCAACACGTCAATCAGAGTAGAATCCGAAAGACTATAATAGATAAAAGGTCCCTTCCTATCTGCCAGGAGAATGCCGCTCTCCCTGAGAGGCCTGAGGTGAAAGGAGACGAGTGTCTGGGGGAGGGAGGTCTCTTTCATGATCTCTGATACGGATTTTGCCTCTTTCCCGATGGCGAAGAGGATTTTTAGCCGGTTTGGATCGCTCAGGAGCCCGAACACCCTCGACAATGATTCGATCACCTTTTGGTCAGACTTCATATGAGGAATACCTTATATGAGGTTACGCTTATATGATAAGCCGAAAACAAATCTTTGTCAAGAAAATATTATGGCACTTTTGCGGAAACCGAAGGTTCAGATTAGACAGGAAGGACCGAATTACTACCGACGCAGGGCCTTTCGGATCATTTCAACGGAGGGTACATTGACGAAGCGCCCGGCTTCATCCTTATAGGTTCGTCAAGAAACACCTCCCGGAGGCGTTCCGGGCTCCAGATCCTGACAGTTGACCCAGACCGTGGGGGGAACCACCTATACCCAACTGCCCTGCCTCTTCTTGAGAAAGTACTCGAAAGGAGACCTCAGCATCCATGCCTTCTTCAAGAACAGCTTGCCGGATGTTTTCTTTGAGTTTCTCTTTTGACCCGCATCCTTCGGAAAAGAAACACTCAATCTTCATATCTCAATCTCCAGTTCTTTGATCTTTTCCCAGAGAGTTTTTCTCGAAATTCCGAGGATTTCAGCCGCCTGTCCCTTTTTCCCCTTTGTCTTTTCGAGAATGGTCTGAATATACTCTTTTTCAAAAAGCTTCGTTGCGCTGGCGAGGGGTTTCGATCCGCGGATCCTTTTACAGATATCTTGAATTGAACTCGGTTGGCCGCAGACTTCTTCCGGAAGATCCTCGGCCTGGATGATCTTTCCTTTTATCAGGGCAATGGCCCGCTCCAACATATTTTCTAGTTCCCTGATGTTACCAGGGAAAGGATATCTTAGGAGCAGGGTATGGGCGTCTTCGGATAGGCCCGTAATCTCCTTGCCCATCTTCTTTGAGAACTTATCCATGAAATGGTCAGCCAGCAAGAGGATGTCTTCACGTCTCTCCCTCAGGGGAGGCAGGTTGACAGGAACCACATTGAGACGATAGTAGAGGTCTTCTCGAAACGTCCCTTTTCGAATCTCCTCTTTTAAATCCTTCTGGGTGGCACAGATCAGACGGACATCAACGGAAAGGGTTTCATTGCCCCCCACTCTCTCAAATTGTCTCTCCTGAAGGACGCGAAGGAGTTTCACCTGAACCCCTGGAGAAATATCCCCGATCTCATCAAGGAAGAGAGTTCCTCCATCAGCCATCTCAAACCGCCCCTTTCTCTGTTTGAATGCTCCGGTAAAAGCTCCCTTTTCGTGACCGAAGAGCTCGCTTTCGAGTAGGCTCTCTGGAAGGGCGGCACAATTCACTTTAATAAACGGGCCACCCTTCCTCAGGCTTCGTAAATGGATTGCATTTGCTACCATCTCTTTCCCTGTCCCGCTCTCTCCATAAATAAGAACGGTCGTGTCTGTTTGGGCAACCGTGTCAA
>Ga0315274_10000220_pt1 | contig 88241 bp, 84 predicted proteins | sample YL17G02_20_MG_FD_203700 | JGI IMG/M metagenome (GOLD analysis project Ga0315274, IMG submission 203700) | Sediment microbial communities from Yellowstone Lake, YNP, Wyoming, USA - YL17G02_20 | ecosystem: Environmental > Aquatic > Freshwater > Lake > Sediment | place: USA: Wyoming | collected...
CAAAACTGCAACCCGGGGAGTATATGATCTTGCTTCGTGCTGTAAGGACGATGAGCTTTACCGGAGCAAAGTCGGGATCATTAGGATATGTTTGGAACGGGATAGCTGCCCAATCATTCGCTGTATCCGTGGAAGCGGCAACACCGCCGATTAATATGATGTGTTTTTCAATGTTCAATGGGGAAGCGGAAGGTGTGAGCAGTATTCCATGGATAATGCTGAGCGATGGAACAGCGAATTTATCAAACATATTTGAACCTGTAACCGGGAATAATATATCGGATGCGACAGTCACAATTTCCAATGAAACAACAGGAATGTCCACGGTCGGGGCATATTCGACGCCCCCCCCGTTAGAGCGTCCGTGTTATGCTGGTTATGGATTTGACTTTATTTCTCATGAAAGCGTTTCAGTGAAGATACAAAGGGGAACGCAGATAATAACCGGCGGACCGACCGTTACTCCGTATGCGCAATACAGCAATTTAATGCCCACTAACATGTCAACGATAACTTTCCCTTTTACAATAAGCTGGGAGGTCGCGACTGGCAGCGACGCGCCGACGCATACGCTGGTTAATCTCGTGCATATGCCGATAACAACAAATGAAGCATATAATTATCGCGCAAGTATGCCTATCTTGCAGACCTCTATTGAGATCACATCTTCAAACCTGCTGCCAGGATTTTATCAAATTAGTGTTTATGGGATGCGGGAAATGACTTTTAGCGGGATAGGAGCTAAAGCGGAATCGATAGGGTATGTTGCTGGAGCGCCATATAATGTTGCGTATGTAACTGTGGAAGCGGCAACTCCGCCAATTGATATGATGGTTTATGCTGTTTTACATGGAGAAGATGATTATACGACCACTATGCCAACAATAATGTTGACGGACGGATCAGCGAATTATAATACAGATCTGCTGGACCCTGTTACTGGGAATAATATTTCAGACGCGACCGTCATAATTTCAAATGAAACAACAGGGATGTCAACTGTAGCGGTATATTCAACTTTCCCCACTTATTATCGTCCGGTATATGCCGGTTATGGATTTGACCATGTTTCCCATGAAAGCGTTTCATTGAAGATACAAAGAGGTGCGCAGACGATCATCGGTGCGCCGACCGTCACTCCTTATGCGCAGTATAGTAATATCCGTCCAGACGGAACAACGGTCAACTTGCCCTTCGTAATAAGCTGGGAAGTCGCCACAGGCAGTGATGCCCCGACCTATACGCGTGTTGATCTTCAGGTCGATCCGTATTCGACAGTGGAAGGATATAGTCACGCGATCATGGTCCCGATCTCCCAGACATCCGTTGAGATAACATCTTCGGATATACTGTCGGGAGATTATGAGATACGTGTTTTTGGGGTAAGCGATATGGCTTTTAGCGGAACAGGAGTCAAGGCGGGATCGATAGGGCACATTGCTGGTGCGCCTTATACCCCATACCATGTTACAGTGGAAGCGCCATATACCGGTGAAATATTAGTACATGCCATTTGTGCTGGCACTGCTGGGGGAGTTTATTTGACCGATGGAAGCCCAAATTATACAAGCATAATGAATCCCGTTACCGGAAATGACATTTCAGGGGCGACTGTCATATTATCAAATGAGACAACGGGGATATCAACAGTTGGGGCATATACAAGCTATCCTGCTTATTCCGCGCATTCGATGTATGCCGGAGTTTTTCAACATCTTGCCCATGAAAACGTTTCCGTCAAGATACAAAAAGATGCCCAGACGATAATAGGGGCAACGACCATGACGCCAACAGCTGAGTACTCAAATTTAACCCCGACCGGTGATACTACGGTCCAATTGCCATTTAAAATAAGCTGGGAAGTGACTTCCGGAACAGATGCGCCAACACATACGCTGGTGTACCTCAGGCATAAGGACCCAATAACGGATGAAGCCAAGAATTATCAGGAGCTTATACCGTTCTCGCAGACCTCATTTGAGGTCACATCTGCAAAACTGCAACCCGGGGAGTATATGATCTTGCTTCGTGCTGTAAGGACGATGAGCTTTACCGGAGCAAAGTCGGGATCATTAGGATATGTTTGGAACGGGATAGCTGCCCAATCATTCGCTGTATCAGTAGAAGCAGGGCCATAGGACAGACCTTAGTTTTACCTTCATATAAAGAATGATCTATTGATCATTTCGAAAACTCCGCTGCCAGTATCCAATAAGGATTCGGACTTCGCTGCACTGTTTCGCTTCACTCTCGCGCAGCTTTGTCCGACTTCGCCCTTCGGGCTCCGCCACTTACTTAGAAAATTCGGCAGCTAGTATCCAGTAGGGGTCCACTTTTGGATGTTCAAGCTTTCTTTCTTTCCCGTTCTTAACTATAGCCAGTCCTTTTTCCTTTGGCAAGACTTCGCCGACGATCGCGCTTAAGATCCCCTTGCTTTCAAAGGTGTCCACTAGCCCGTCAGCCTCGTCTTTGTCAACAATAACTATCAATGTCCCTTCGCTGATCGCGCAGAATGGATCGAACTTGAAAACTTCCGCGGTCTTTTTGATCACGGGCTGGATCGGGATCGAATGCTCCTCCACTCTAAGGCCGTAATCACCGGCCCTCGCCATTTCATAAAGCCCGCCCCAGATCCCGCATTCAGTGGCGTCGTGCATGACGTGAACACCGGGGAACTCCCTCGCTATTATGCAATCATCCATCACGGACATCTGATAAAAGATATCCGCCGCTTCCTTCTGGAATTTTTCTCCACCCGCTTCAATGAACTTATTAGGGAATAGAACGGCTAATAATCCGGTCGTTTCGATAGCAGGACCCTTGGTGATCACTATCTTGTCGCCGGCTTTCATCTTGTGAGGACCGCGTAGTTCGCTTTCGTCCCCGATAGCGATCGCTGTCGCTCCTCCGACCATTGGATAATTGCAGCCTGTATATCTTGCCGTGTGGCCTGTTATCACGCTAATATCATACTTCTTCGCTTCTTTGTGAACGGTATCCCACATCTCTTCCAGTTCAGATTCCTTTATCTCAGGGGGCAGGTTCAGGTCTATCGTCAGATACTTTGGCTTAAGTCCCGACACCGCGACGTCGCAGAATATAATATGAAAGCCGAACCAGGCGGCTTTTGAGAATCCGAAGGACGGGACTATGAAGAAAGGATCTGTCGACATCGCAAGGACTTTGTCCCCGACCTTAAGCACGCCATAGTCGACGCCATGCCTCGGTCCTATTATTATGTCGGGATCATCAGCTCCAAGGCGGGGATATATCACGCGGTCAAAGAATTCAGGATGGATCTTTCCAAGTTCAGGCAGTTTCTCCTCCCTAATAGGCTGTATCGCTTTTTTCATGATATTTACTCCCTCCGCAGGTATTACCCTGATCAGGTCAATCCCGACCGAAGTGTCGGGATCTCGGGTCCCCCGGTCTATCCGGGGTTCTCAGCCCTGAGCAGTGAGCATTGTCGAACTGTCGAAGGGCTCCCCAGTGGATCAATAACAGGATTTTACCAATGAAATGGGCCGCCGGTCAAGGAAAATCACTTTTATATGGCGCGGGAATGTGCTAAAATTTACGCTTTGTTGAAAGGAAAATCATGATACAGAACGTTATTGACCAGCTAAAAGAAGCGGAAGCCAGGGCCGAGCAGATCATCGCATCGGCCAGGCGGGATGCCGTTGAGATAGTTGCAAAGGCGCAGAAGGATGCGGAGCATATCAGGAATACCGCAAAACAGGAAGTTGAAGCAAAAAAGAAGGAAATATTCGAGGATGCGCTAGCGCAGCAGCAGAAGAAGATCAGGTCACTGGAGTCAGCCGCGGAAAAAGATGCGTCCCTCATCGAGAAGAGCGCAAGAAAATCCATGTCAGAAGCCGTTGATATTGTAATAGAAGGGATAAAGGCATAAACCATGGCGATAGTCACGATGCAAAAAATATGCGTTATTGCCCACAAATCATCGCGCGAGGATGTGGTGGAGTTCCTGCAAAGGAAAGGCGTCATGGAAATAAGGGAACTTGCTTCCCCCACAAAGGAAAAACTGACAATAAAGCCTATCCCGCAGGATAAGAGCCTTGAGGAGCTGACAAGGGAGATCAAAGAAGCCATCACTTTCCTTGGATCGTTCGTCAAGAATAAGAAGGGCCTGCTCTCGGGTTTTGCGGGGCAAAAGAGAAGGATATCAGAAGAGAAGGCAAAGGAATCGGTCATCGGATTTGATTATCACAGCGTGATCAAAGAGGCAAAGGAAACTTCGGCAAGACTTAACGATCTAACGTCAAGAAGACAACAGTTATTAAGCGAGTGCAATAACCTTTCCTTTTTTGAAGGCCTTAACATAAGACTTTGCGATTCATGCGGGACCGCTCTGACCGACCTGGCAGCCGGATCGTTTTCGCCGCGTGATCACCAGGCTTTTTGCGCTGACCTGAAAGCTGCCACGTCATTGCATGAAATAAGGATCGTCAGAAAAACCAAGACAAAACTATATGTTGCAATATTCTATCTTCGCGAACAGAAAAAGCTGGTCGAAGGATTGATGCAGAAACATAATTTTAACCGCTTTGCGTTCGGGGACGCAAAGAAGAAGCCGGCCGAAGAAATAGCTGACAGGATGGAAGAGATCGGAAAGATCGAAAAGATCGAGGAAAAGATAGTTCTTGGGGCGAAAATATTGGCGGGCAACGTGGCCTTATTGCAGTTGATATATGATCTGTTCATGCAGCAGCTAATGCGCCAGGAGATAATGCAGAGATCAGGGGGAACCGAGGCTTCTTTTTTCCTGGAGGGCTGGATGGCTGCAGGGAAGTTCAATGATATTAAGAAGAGCCTTGAGGATAATATAAAGACCGCTGAAGTGGAAAAAGTTGAACCTGAAAAGGGGGAGTCGCCTCCCGTGGCGATCGGGAACCCTCCCGCATTTCAGCCTTTTGAAACAGTCACCAAATTATACGGACTTCCCAGTTATACGGAGATGGACCCCACAATGGTAATATCGGGATTTTTTACGCTCTTCTTTGCCTTGTGCCTTTCGGATGCAGGTTACGGGATCATCCTGGCGATCATAGCATGGCTTGTACTGAAGAAAATGGACATTGGAGAGGAAGGCAGAAAATTCTTCCGCTTGTTCCTTATAGGCGGCATTGCGACATTCTTCATAGGGGCAGTATCCGGAGGATGGTTTGGGATCGACCTTGAGAAGATACCCGGCAGCTTGGGCCTTATAAGATCGGCCCTGCTGGGGATACGTCTTGTCGATCCGATGAAAAGCATGTTGGGTTTGCTCGTTTTTTCGCTGGCGATCGGCGTTGTTCACGTAATACTCGGCATGCTGATCAATGCATATGAGAAGATAAGGCAGGGCGATATCATTTCGGCCGTGCTTGATGATCTTGCATGGGTATATTTTATACTTGCACTTATATTTTTTGGGATAACTAAAGCGATGCCCGCGGTATCCGTTCTTTCAAAAGGCGCATCCTATGCTTCTTTGGGCGGAGCAATCTTTATCGTTCTTGTCCAGGGGAGGGATGCAAAGAACATTATTATGAAAATACTTTTAGGGCTTTATAAGCTGTACAACATAACCTCTTACTTTGGCAGCGTTCTGTCTTACTCCCGTCTTCTTGCTTTAGCCCTTACATCCGCAGGCATTGCGATGGCCATAAATACCGTTGCAGGGATGGTCTTGGGGATACCTTATGTGGGATTCATCCTTATGCCGGTTGTTTGGTTTTCGGGCCATTTGATAAACCTAATAATTAGCGTATTGAGCGCATTCATACATTCAATAAGGCTCCACTATGTTGAATTTTATCTTCAATTTTTTAAAGGAGGTGGGAGGGTTTTTCGTCCGTTCAAGATAGAAACAGAATATGTAAGTTTAGATTGAAAAAATAAAGGAGTGATCATTATGTCGTTGGGATTTATTTTGGCGGTAGCGGGAGCGGCTCTTGCCGCGGGTTTTGCAGGAGCTGGATCTTCCATGGGTGTTGGGATCGCAGGGGAAACATGCTCAGGAATAGTCACCGAGGACCCCGAAAAATTCGGAAGGCTGCTCGTGCTACAGGCGCTGCCGGGAACCCAGGGATTTTACGGCTTTTTGGCGGCGTTCCTTGTGATGATCAAGATAAACATGTTCGGGGGAGGGATTGTCATAAGCGACCCGGTGGGCTGGCAGATATTCTTTGCCTGCATGCCGGTCATGATCGTTGAATTTATTTCCGGTATTTATCAGGGAAGGACATCGGCGGCGGCAGCGAACATTGTCGCAAAACATCCGGAGGAGCTTGGTAAAGCGATCATTTTTCCGGCAATGGTCGAGACCTATGCCGTGCTCGGTCTTCTTACCACCATTCTTTTATTGAACGGTGTAGTCGTATAGTTGCGGGGCGAGCGAAAGTGATGATTTTAGCGATACACAGGACGGTCGGTAGTTAATATGGCATTAAAAGACATACAAGATAAGATAATAGCTGATGCCGAATCCGAGGCCGAGACCATAGTCGCCCATGCGCGCGTCAAGGCGGGGGAGATATTGGGCGTGGCCAGGAAAGAAGCCGGTGAATATTCCGAGAAGGCGTTGGACGAAGCAAGGATAGAAGCCGAGAAGTCGCAGATGCGTGCTTTATCGATGGCCCGCCTTGCGTCAAGAGATAAGCTGTTGGCGCTAAAATCCCGGCTGTTATCTGAAGTGTATGAGCAGGCGATATCATCCCTTAAGAGCTTGACCAAGGAAGCATACGAAAGGATCATAGAAAAGACATTGAAGCTTTCGGGAGATCTGACTCCACAGGTCGAGGTCATGTGCCCAAAAGGCAAGGAAAAGCAGACCGAGGAAGCATTGAAAAAAGCAAAAAGCAGGATTGGATCAAAGACCGAGTTCATTTTCGCAGGGAAAACATTTGCCGGCATCGGCGGTTTTGTGCTTCTCTCGGACAGCATGCGTTTGGATGGTTCCTTTGAACTTTTGATGGATACCCTGAGGAATGACATTGAGCCCGAAGTAATGAGCATTTTATTCGGCGAGGGGAAATAGCATGAAATACCAAAGAGGCGGAACGGACCATGCCGTTGCGGTAGGCAGAGTGAGGGTAAAAGAGAAGTTCCTGTTCAATAAGGACTATCTTTTTTCTCTTGCTGATGCGCCAAACGCTGAAACAGTGATGGACATGCTTGCAAAAACGAACTACGGAAGGTATTTCAATAAGCCCTCATATCAAATGGATTACAGGGATGTTATTGACGGCAAATGGCGTTCTGTCAGGCGCCTTTATGCCCAGATAATCGCGGATGCGGATAATGATATTTTATCTTTTCTATGGTGCGGGTATGACCTTCATAATGCAAAGGTCCTGCTTAAGTCCATGTATCTCAACACTGAACCGGAAGGGCTGATGAGCATAGGGACGGTTGATATCGAAAAGATGAAAGCTCTTATCTTGAAAAATGAAAGACCTGTCCTTCCTGCCTGGATCGCGGAAGGGATTTCGGCGGCGAAAAAGGAGTTCGGTTCCACAAAAGACCCGCGGGAAATAGATATTGTGCTGGATGGAGCATATTTTGGATTTTTAAGACGGATCGTTGGGACATCCGGCAACAAGTTCTTAAGGGATCTGCTTGTGACCGAGATAGACCTTTATAACATCAAGACATTTCTAAGGATGAAAGCCCGATCAGGGGAGCAGAAGTATTTGAGCAGAGTCCTGGTTGAAGGCGGGAGCAGGTCAAAGAGCTTCTATGCGGGCATCTTTGCGGCCTCCGGCGAAGAGATCATCAATTCTTTCAAGGGAACATCTTATGACGGGCTCGTCAAGGCGGGCCTGGCGGCGCATGCTGAGAGCGGCTCTTTCTGGAAGATAGAAAAGCTCATTGATGATCATACATTGATCTTTGTGCGGCAGGCAAAGCATAACGCTTTCGGGTATGAACCGCTTATAAGCTATGTTTTCGCCAGGCGCAGCGAGGCAAGGGCCCTTAGGTCAATAATGGAAGGGAAGCTTGCCGACATGTCTCCGGCCTTCATTAGGGAAAGGATACCTGAAGTTTATGTCTAAGATAGCGTTCATCGGTCATGAAAATTTGATCGGGGGCTTTAAATTGCTGGGGGTCGAGGTTTTTCCGGCAGCATCGGCAGATGAGGCCCGGGATATGCTCGACAGGATAAGCCGTAACGACGATTTCGCGTCAATTTTCATCATCGAGGACCTGGCCGTTGGCAGCAAGGATATTGTTGACCGTATCAGCAAACAGGTACTGCCCAGTCTTGTGATCGTACCCGGAAAAGGCAAGGGTGCGGGATCGGGTGTGACACGAATGCAGCAGCTGGTCAGGAGGGCTTCGGGTCAGGATGTAAAGTAGAATTCAAAGCACAAATAAGTGCGGGGAGGCTAGAATGGCTGAAGGAAAGATAATTAAGGTTTCAGGACCACTGGTCGTGGCAAAAGGGATACCTGATGCCAACATGTATGACGTGGTAAGGGTGAGCGAGAAAAAACTTATCGGTGAGATCATTGAATTGAGGGGGGACCTTGCTTCGATCCAGGTCTATGAGGATACGAGCGGTCTCGGCCCGGGTGAGCCCGTTATATCGATGAATGAGCCGTTGAGCGTTGAGCTTGGGCCGGGACTCATCGGTTCTATTTTTGACGGCATCCAGAGACCCCTTGATATAATAAGACAAAAAACCGGTGACTTTATCACAAGGGGGATGGACATCCCACCCATTTCACGGGATAAGAAATGGAAGTTCGAAGCCGAGGCAAAGGCGGGAATGGATGTCGTGCCGGGCGATATCCTTGGCAGTGTCAAGGAAACGGCGGTCGTAACGCACAAGATCATCGTTCCTTTTGGCGTGAAAGGAAAGCTGAAAAAGATAAAGAGCGGCGAATATACGGTTGAGGATGTCATTGCGGTCGTTGATGACGGAGAAAAAAGTATCAACGTAACGATGCTTCAAAAAAGCCCGATCAGGGCAAAGAGGCCTTATGCGGAAAAGCTTCCTCCGAAGGAGCCGTTGGTGACGGGCCAGCGGGTCATTGACACTCTGTTCCCGGTAGCAAAGGGGGGTGCCGCATGCATCCCAGGACCTTTCGGCAGCGGTAAAACGGTCGTTCAGCATCAGCTGGCAAAGTGGGCCGATGCGGACATTGTCGTTTATATCGGTTGCGGCGAGAGAGGGAATGAGATGACGGATGTCCTGACCGAGATGCAGCAGCTTAAAGATCCCAGGACAGGGGAGCTGCTCATTAAACGTACAGTACTCATCGCGAATACTTCCAACATGCCTGTTTCGGCCAGGGAAGCTTCCGTTTACACGGGCATAACCATAGCGGAATACCTGCGGGACATGGGGTATGCCGTGGCTGTAATGGCAGATTCAACATCCCGATGGGCGGAAGCTCTGAGAGAAATGTCAGGAAGGCTTGAGGAAATGCCCGGTGACGAAGGATTTCCAGCATACCTGAGTTCAAGGATAGCAGAATTTTATGAAAGGACCGGAAGGGTGAGGTGCCTTGGGAGCGACGGGAGGGAGGGGTCAATAACTGCCGTTGGAGCTGTTTCTCCTCCAGGCGGTGACCTTTCGGAACCTGTAACTCAGAACACCCTGCGTGTTGCAAAGGTCTTTTGGGGCCTTGATTCTCAACTGGCCTACGGCCGTCATTTCCCCGCGATCAACTGGCTGCAGAGTTATTCGCTATATTCAGGGCTTCTTGATGATTTCTACAGGAAGAATATAGCCGAGGACTGGCCGGAGCTAAGGGCCAAGACCCTTTATCTTTTACAGAGGGAAGCGGAACTTGCCGAGATAGTCAGGATCGTTGGCATCGACGTACTGTCTCCGAAGGAGCGCCTGATACTTGAGGTGGCAAAATCCATACGCGAGGACTTCTTGCACCAGATAGCATTTGATGAGCGCGAATCGTACACTTCCCTGAAAAAACAATACAAGATATTGAAACTGGTCATCAAATTCTATGAACTTGCCGAAGCATCAATAGATCGCGGAGGGAGCATTAATGATATTTTTAACCTTACGGTCCGTCTTCATATCGCCAAGGCAAAATATATACCGGAAGATCAGCTTGAAAAGATCGATTCCATTGCAGTCCACCTTGAGCATCAGATCGGCCAGCTTGGAGGTCTGAAGAAAAATGCGTAAAGAATACCGGACCATTGCCGAAGTTGTAGGTCCGCTTATCCTTGTTAAAGGCGTGGAGGGGGCGACTTATGAAGAGCTGGTGGAGATCAGGACAGGAAAGGGTGAGATCAGGCGGGGTAAGGTGCTTGAAGTGAACGAAGATATGGTGCTTGTTCAGGTGTTCGAAGGGACGGGCGGTCTCAATATTGGCGATACGGGAGTAAAATTCCTGGGTACAAGCATGGAACTTCCCGTTTCAGCCGACATGCTTGGCAGGGTATTCAGCGGTTCCGGCAGGCCGATAGACGGCGGACCCGAGATCATGGCCGAGAAAAAGCTGGATGTGAACGGCTCGCCGATCAATCCGTACGCAAGGGCATATCCGAGCGATTTTATCCAGACCGGGATATCGGCTATCGACGGTTTGAATACCCTTGTCAGAGGACAGAAGCTGCCGATATTTTCCGGAGCGGGGTTGCCGCATGCCCGCCTTGCCGCGCAGATCGCCAGGCAGGCAAAGGTACTGGGGGAGGAAGAAAAGTTCGCCGTTGTCTTCGCGGCCATGGGGATTACTTATGACGAGGCAAGCTTTTTCATAAAAGATTTCCGCCGCACAGGAGCACTTGAGAGGGCCGTTCTGTTCGTTAACCTTGCTGATAATCCGGCGATAGAGCGCATAGCGACGCCAAGACTTGCTTTGACGACAGCAGAGTATCTTGCTTTTGACCTTGGCATGCATGTCCTCGTGATACTCTCCGACCTGACGAATTATTGCGAGAGCTTGAGGGAAGTCTCGGCGTCACGCAAGGAGATCCCGGGCAGGCGCGGATACCCCGGATACCTTTATACAGATCTCGCCACTATTTATGAAAGGGCGGGCCGCATAAAAGACCGCAAAGGATCCATAACGCAGATCGCGATATTGACCATGCCCGAGGATGACATAACCCATCCCATCCCGGACCTGACAGGCTACATCACGGAGGGACAGATCATCCTTGACAGATCGTTCCATCAAAAAGGCGTATATCCCCCGATAAACGTCCTTCCCTCGCTCTCAAGATTGCGGGATAAGGGCATCGGCGAAGGAAAAACGAGGGAAGACCATGCGGGGCTTTCAAGCCAATTGTTCGCCGCGTATGCCAGCGGAAAGCAGGCAAAGGAGCTCGCGGTAATATTGGGGGAAAGCGCGCTGTCAGAAACAGATATAAAGTTCTCATATTTTTCGGATGCTTTTGAGGACAAGTTCGTCCGACAGGGAGAGGAAGAGGACCGATCGATAGAGCAGACCCTGGACATCGGCTGGGACCTTCTCAGGATGCTCCCTCCTTCAGAGCTTAAACGTGTCCGCGAGGAGCACATAATCAAGTATATGCAAGGCAGTAAGCAGGGAGAGAAGAACAAGTGAGGTTAAGGGTCAATCCGAACAGGATGGAATTCTCAAGGCTTCGCAGGAAGCTGGCGCTCGCCTCACGCGGCTATAAACTGTTAAAAGAAAAGCAGGACGGCATGATCCAGGAATTTTTCAGGGTAGTCCGCTTAAGCAGGGAGCTGCGGACCGAAGTCGAGAAAGAGCTGAACGAATATTATGCAAGCTATATCGATGCGGTCATAATAATGCCGAGAGAATCGTTAAATGAGGCCCTCATGTTCCCGGGGCAGAAAGCTGAACTGAGGGTGTCCTTGCGCAACAGGATGGGTGTTCGGACGCCGGCGTTTGATCTTGAAATGATGGGTGAAGCAGAGTCTTACGGTTTCCTGGGGACATCGGGTCAGCTGGACAGGGCCGTGGGGATCCTTAAAAGGATGCTTCCAAAGATGATGGAGCTGGCAAGTCTTGAAAAGCAGGTCGAGCTCATGGCGTTTGAGATCGAACGAACAAGGCGGAGGGTCAACACTCTCGAATACGTGATGATCCCCAACCTTAAGGAAACGATAAAATACATAAGCATGAAACTTGGCGAGAACGAGCGCTCTACGGCCACCAGGCTGCTGCGCATCAAGGATATTGTCAGGAAGTGATCGCCGTTCCCAGGGACAAGGAGGTCACGGTGACCCAAAAAGTTGACTCAAAAGTAAGCATAATCATGCCGGCATATAACAGTGAAAAGCACATCGCTGCCTCGATCCGAAGCGCCCTCTCGCAGACGTACAGGAACATAGAGCTCATAATAATAAATGACGGCTCCACGGACGGCTCGGAGGAGATCGTCAGGACGTTCATTAACCGGGACGACAGGATCAAATATATCACACAGAAGCATAAGGGGGTGGCGGCTGCCAGGAACAAGGGATTAAAGGCGGCGGAAGGGGAATGGATCGCGTACCTTGACAGCGACGACATATGCACGACAGACAGGATAGAAAAGTGCCTTAATTTCACATACCGAATAGGGGAGAAATGCCTGTTATTCGGCGGCTGGTTCAGGTTCCGGATCGAAAAGAACCAGTTCCGCATTCTTGATTACGCGGGGGTAAATTCAGGCGGATTCGATGTGTATGCTTTTCAGCAAAAGAACCTTTTTGTCTGCTCGACCGTAATGCATCACAAGGACTGCCTGATAAAAGGAGGTTTTTTTGATGAGAACCTGGAGATAGAGGAGGACTGGGACCTCTGGCTCAGGATATCCGACGATTATCCGGTATATCGGCTGGACGAGGCGCTCGTTTTTAGAAGGATCGGGTCGTCCGGGGATTTCTTCAAGAGGGAAGTAAGCGCAAAGGTCCTTGCGGATAACAGGCAGTATGTCACGGAGAAGAGGATAAAAAGGCTGCTCAGCCTGTATTCCACAAGGCCAGATTCGGATATCGCGAAAAAGATATTCTTTACCGCCGCAAATATTAAGGGAGTAAAGTTGCGGCAGGAGCTCCTGGATCGTCTTGAGTCGTGGAGGATGTTGGGCACGGTCGAGGGGCTCGTGAAAAAATCCCCCAAGCAGGCATTTGAGCTTCTCGAGAGGCACAAGGCCGACAAGCTGATATCCCATATAATCCGTACCAAGGTGTTCGACTTCTCCTTCCCGATGGCGGACCTGACCAACGAAGATTTCAATTACATCAAGAAAGTCCTCGAATCGCTTACGGTTTCTGAATCCGAATAGCTCTTTAAGTCATATTGATAGCTCTTGAGATGATGGGTTTCGCCCAGAAATACACCAATTATTCAAGTTTTCTAAGAACCTGCGACTATATCCTTCGCTTCGCTCAGGACCTTCGGAATTCGCGGTTCCTGTTTTGCCAATGTGGAATTAATTCCACATTGGCATTTCGTCGGAACCGAGACTTTGGTCTCAGGTTCTAAATATGCTAATCGAAAGCCAACCTTAAACAAGCAGTCTAACTTACTATTTTCCCCGATTAATCTTTAAAAATGAGCGCCCATGTGATAAAATTTCATTAAGAAAGAAAATGATAAATAGGCGTTTATGGCTATTAGCCTTACTTCTTATCCCGCTTTTAAGCGGCTGCGGCTCAGTATCCGACGATATAACGGTCATAACAGTAACTCCTGATTCAGCCTCATTGGTCATGGGGATGACACAGCAGTTCACGGCAATAGGGAAGAACGAGATAGGAGATGAGATATCTTTCACGCCCTCTTGGTCCACCAGCAATACTTCCATCGGCACTATCGAAGCGACCGGACTTTTCTTCGCGAATGCTACTGGCGAGGTTTCCGTTTATGCCGCAAGCGGAACCGTCTCAGGCGAGGCGCTCGTGACAATAACGACAGGAGAGCTTACTTCCATCATTGTGTCGCCGGATGCAACAACAATGTTCACAAGGGGCACGCAGCAGTTCACGGCCGTAGGAAATAATTCGATAGGAGGAACGATAACTATTACCCCGACGTGGGAGGTCAGCAGCAATATCGGGAAGATCGGTCTAAACACGGGATTCTTCACTTCGGAGGCATCAGGCGCAGGAACGGTTACGGCGCGATTTGAGGGAAAGGCTGGTACTGCAAGTGTCACAGTTAATCCGACTTCCGAAACCATAGTGATCACTCCTGAAGCTTGCACTTATGTGAATTCAGCGTCCGCAGCGACGAATTACGGGGCTGCGATCGAATGTTATGTAGGATCCTCTGATGCTTCAGCGGCCCGATATAGGTCATATATAAGGTTCAATATTTCAAGTATCCCAGCTATTGCTACGATCGAATCAGCATCACTTACCCTGCGTGTCACATATATTACACTTTCGGGCTCTGTTGATTTTAAGGTGCGCACAATGGAGGCTAGCTGGGTCGAGACGACAATAAACAATAGCGCCGTGTCAAGCGGCGAAGAGATCGCGTCAGATTCAATTTCAGCTACCGGCGATAAGGAAATTACGGGTTTTGGAGCTTTTGTTTCTGCATGGCGCAAAGGGACGATAGCAAATAATGGGATAGTCATTAAGATCAGTGATACCGATTTAAGTTCAGAATATTTCGGATTCAAGGGCAGGACGAGTGCTGACCCTGATCAACGACCAAGGCTCACGGTTAATTACACTTTCTAGTTATTGCCTTCAGATTTCCGCTTTATAGTCGGCAAAAAATATGATAAAATGGTGGATATTTTAAAAGGAAAAGATAATAAATGTTGTTCTATGCCGCGGTTTTTCTTAGCTCATTGATATTTACATTATTACTAACTCCGCAGATAAAAAAACTTGCCATAAGACTAAAAGCCTTCGACCATCCGAACCCAAGAAAGGTACACAGAAAACCTATACCTAGGCTTGGCGGGCTGGCGCTTTTCATCGGATTCGTCATTACGGTGTCCCTTGTATTAATATTCTTGCTGTCATCAGGCGTTGTGATGAGCCAAAAAGATATAATGTCTATCGTCGGTATCGTGGCAGGGAGCATAGTGATAATCATTGTCGGCATAATAGACGATATATATGGAGTGAACGTCGCGTTCAAATTCACGGGGCAGATAATCGCATCGATCGTCGCGATATTTTTCGGGGTCCAGATATATTTCCTGGGCACTCCATTCAATACCTTGCTTTATCTTGGAGTATGGGCATTGCCATTGACCCTTATATGGATGGTGGGGATAACTAACGCGCTTAACCTGATCGATGGCCTTGACGGGCTTGCTTCGGGCATTACGGCGATAGCGGCGGGCACGCTCTTTTTTGTGGCCTTAAGAATAGGCCAGATGCCGGCTGCCGTCCTTTCTTTGATACTTGCGGGAGTGGCAATAGGGTTCCTAAGATATAACTTTTTCCCCGCTTCGATCTTTTTGGGCGATTCAGGGAGCCTTTTTCTGGGCTTTCTTCTGGCAACGCTGTCAGTGGTCGGCGTGCTAAAAAGCACACTGGTCATCGCTTTCCTTGTCCCGGTGTTCATCCTTGGCATACCCATCTATGATACGACAACGGTGATAATCAACCGTATGAGAGAGCGGAGGAGGATATTCGAGGCAGATAAAAAACATTTCCATCACAGGCTGCTTAAAGCGGGTTTCTCGCATCGGGAGGCGGTAGTGATCATCTACATTGCCTGCGCGTTGCTTGCTTCTGCGGCGCTCATAGCGACAGCGTTCAACAATTCGCAGATAATGATAATACTGTCGGTCATAGTGGTCGGGGCGATACTTGGAATGGATTTTGCCAAGGATATACTGAGGCGCTCTACCCAAGCCCTGTCGAGGAAGAAAAAATGAGCAAAAAGAAGATAATGTTCGTGTTCGGCACTCGGCCCGAGGCCGTTAAAATGGCCCCGGTGATAATAGAAGCGAAAAAGCACGCGCAACTCATTGTTCCTGTGGTGGTCGTGACAGGACAGCACAGGGAAATGCTCGATCAGGTCACGAGATTGTTCGACATCAAGCCGGACCACGACCTTACCATCATGGAGGAAGGGCAATCGGTTTCGCACATCGTTTCCCAATCGCTTCTCGGGCTTGAGAAGCTTATCCCACGGATAAAGCCGGACATGGTGCTGGTCCAGGGGGACACTTCCACCACTTTTGCGGCGTCGCTCGCTTCCTACTATCAAAAGATACCGCTTGCTCATATTGAAGCGGGCTTAAGGACCCGCGATAAATACAGGCCTTTCCCGGAGGAGCTTAACAGGAGGCTGACGAGCGCAGTTGCGGATATCAATTTCGCGCCGACAAGAAATTCCGTACAGAACCTCGTGGCCGAAGGCATTAGCAGGGATACGATCTACATTACAGGTAATACCGTGATCGATGCGCTCCAGATGGTCCTTAAGATGGACATTGATTCAAAAAGTCAGGGATTCGATCTTCCGCAGGACGGCCGCAAGACCGTATTGGTGACCGCCCACAGAAGGGAAAGCTTCGGCGCGCCGCTCAGGAACATTTGCGAGGCCATAAAAGAGATAGCTTTATCTGATACCGCGGGTATTCGATTTGTAATTCCCGTCCATAAGAATCCCGAAGTCTCAAGGACGATCAGAAGCATGCTGACAGGGCTTGATCAGGTAAAACTGATCGAGCCGCTTGATTACGCGCCCTTTATCCAGCTGATGAAGCGATCGTATATCATTCTTACGGATTCAGGGGGCGTACAGGAAGAAGCGCCGTCTCTGGGGAAGCCCGTACTTGTGTTAAGGGAAACGACGGAACGGCCGGAAGCCGTGGAATGCGGGGCTGTTAAGGTGGTCGGAATGGACAGGGAGAGGATAGTCAAAGAAACAAAAAAACTGCTTTACGACAGGAATGAATATGAGAAAATGTCTAGAGTTACCAATCCATACGGCGACGGGAAGGCATCGGAGCGGATCATAGGTATCCTTCTCAATCACTTTGGTCTTGACCATGAAATGCCAAAGGAATTCGCGTGGGAGAAGGTAAGTTCTTTTGGAGGTTAGACTTTGAGAAAAGCGGTAATCATCGGGGGTAAAAAATTAAAGGGGAAGGTCCGCGTTTCGGGATCAAAGAACGCGACCCTTCCTATACTTGCCGCAACGATACTGCTGCGCGGTGAAACGGTGATCAAGAACGCTCCCAACCTGAACGACGTCACAACAATGATTAGGGTCTTGCGGGCACTGGGGCAGAGGGCGGAATTCCATGAGCCGGACACGATCAAAGTCTCTACCGGCGATAAGGTAAAGCATGTCGCGCCGTACGAGCTTGTAACAAAAATGAGAGCTTCTTTTTTCATCATCGGGCCCATGCTTGCGAAGATGGGATTCGCAAAGGTCCCGCTTCCAGGAGGGTGCGCGATAGGATCGAGGCCGGTCGACCTGCACATAAGAGGGCTTGAGGCCCTGGGTGCGAAAGTCGACATGGAACACGGCTTCGTGATAGTCAAGGCGAACAAACTGAAGGGCAACCGGTTCTACATGGACTTCCCGTCCGTGGGGGCGACCGAGACCGTGATGATGGCGGCCGCATTGGCGGAGGGCGACACCATCATTGAGAACGCCGCAAGGGAACCCGAGGTGGCGGACCTGGCAAACTTCTTGAACCAGTGCGGGGCGAAGATCCAGGGTGTTGGCGAGGAAGCGATCAGGGTGGAAGGTGTCCGGGAGCTCAAAGGTGTGTCCTATCGCGTAATCCCCGACAGGATAGAGGCGGCCACTCTGATAATAGCAGGCGCCATCACGCACGGAGAGATCAGTGTGGAAGGGATCATCGAAGACCATATAAAGGCCGTCCTGATGAAGCTCGCTGAGGCCGGTGTTGAGATACGGCTCGAGGATAATGTGGCAAAAGTAAGGGTTCCTGACGGAATAAAGCCGGTAGACCTGATAACCTCTCCGTATCCGGGATTCCCAACGGACGTTCAGCCGCAGTTCACCACTTTCATGTCGCTGGCTTCCGGGACGAGCGTTGTCGCGGAAACCGTATTTGAGAACAGGTTCATGCATGTTCAAGAGCTTAAGAGGATGGGTGCGGACATAAAGCTGGAAAAACAGAGCGCGATAATAAAAGGGGTGAACAAGCTTTCAGGCTGCCCCGTGAGGGTCTCGGACCTGCGCGCGGGTGCGGCGCTTGTTCTGGCGGGACTGGTCGCAGAAGGGGAGACATTGATCGACGATACCGACCGCCATATTGAAAGGGGTTACGAGAACCTGATCGAGAAATTGAACTCTCTCGGGGCCGATCTGAGGGAGTTGAACGGTATAAGCGAGAACGGCTTCGGCGTAAAATGAGGGCCTTGATAGAGAACAATTCCGGATGCAGGATAGGCATTCCCGATCTGAGGCGGAAGCTGGGCAAGTTGATGCGAAGGTTGCGCGTAAGGTCGACGGTGGGCGTTTTTTTTGTGCCGAAGTACAGGATGAAAAGCTTGAACAGGAAGTATAGGCACAAGAATAAAGAAACGGACGTTCTGTCCTTTGAGATGAATGAGGCCGGTTACCTCGGGGACATAATAATCTCTCCTGAGGTGGCAAAGCGCAACGCAAAAGCATACGGCGCAAGTTTACAAGAGGAGATCGCCCGCCTGGTCATACACGGGCTTTTGCACTTGCTGGGACATGATCACAAGATCGGCAGGCAAGAAAAAAGGATGTTCGCTTTGCAGGATAAACTGTTCAAGGAGGTGTGCGGCTGAAGGCCGTTCTTATGCCAAGAAGGTTAGCTCAGAGCGTTGATTATGCGATGAAGGGTGTCAAGTATGCGTTCAGAACGCAGCGCAATCTGTGGATACATTCGATCATTGCGTTGATTGTGGTAGGCGCAGGATTATATTTAAGGCTTTCATATTATGAGCTTGGCGTACTTATCACAGCTATAGCCTTTGTGCTTGTCGTTGAGATGGTCAATACGGCAATAGAGCAGATAGTGAACCTGGTCACTCCGACCAGGCGTGCCGGGGCAACGATCGCCAAGGATGTAGCCGCAGGGGCTGTGCTTTTCGCCTCTTTTTGTGCTATAATCATCGGCTGTTTGATTTTTATCCCTCATTTAGGCGAATTATTTATCAGGTAGGAGAATAAGGTGGAAAGTTTTATTTGGGAATATGCGGTTCTTTTTGTTCTGATTTTGCTGTCCGCCTTCTTCTCCCTATCCGAGACCGCAATAACGGTCACCGGCAGGTTCAGAGTAAAACAGCTCTCCCAGAAGAAAGCCAGAGGGTCAAAAGCGCTTTCAAAATTAAAAGAGAATCCGAGCAGGCTGCTTGGAACGGTGCTCATAGCCAACAATATTGTCAACATAGCCGCTTCAGCGCTCACCACATCCATGGTCATCAGGTATTTTGAAAGCATAGGCTTTGAGGGAGAGGCGATACCGGTAGGTATAGCTACGGGAATAATGACTTTCATCCTGTTAATATTCGGGGAGATATCACCTAAGACATTGGCGATAAAGAACGCGGAAAAGCTTGCGCTTTTCACGGCGCCGTACATTGACCTGCTCGGTATATTACTAAAGCCCTTTACCCAGCTTTTTGCATTCTTGAGCAATCCTGTCATAAGGCTTTTTGGCGGCCAGATGCCGGAAAAAGGTCCTTACCTGAGCAAGGAGGACATAAAGCTGATATTATCGATGTCAGAAAAGGAAGGCGCGATCGAGGCCGAGGAAAGGGAGATGATAAGCAGCATTTTCGAGTTCATGACGACGATCGCAAGGGAAGTCATGACCCCGAGACCCGATATACAGTGTTTGGATGCGGGCGATTCGGTGGATAAGGCCATCAAGATGATATTGGAGGGCGGGCATTCCCGGATACCTGTTTATGAGGGTAATGTTGACAACATCATCGGCATAGTCTACGCGAAAGAGCTTTTAGGCGTGGCGGAAAAGAAGGGCGACGCAACACTCCGGGATTTTATCAGGCCGGTGCTGTTCGTCCCGGAGACAAAAAGGATAGATGAGATCCTCCATCAGATGCAGAGCGCGAGGACGCATCTGGCGGTCATTGTTGATGAGTACGGCGTCACGTCGGGGCTGGTGACGCTTGAAGACATCATTGAGGAGATCGTCGGCGAGATACACGATGAATTCGAAAAAGAGGAAAAGATATTCGAGAAGATCGGGGATAATGCGTGGGTAGTTGACGCCGGTCAGAGCGTGGGAGCTTTGAACAAACACCTGAAGATCAAACTGCCTGTAGGTGAGTACGACACGCTTTCAGGTTTCATCATGGGCCTTCTGGGCAAGGTCCCGGCTGTCGGTGATTCCGTTACGTACGATGATGTCATTATGAGCGTGGAGAGGGTCCTGCGGAGAAGGATAACAAGGGTAAGGATCAATAAGAAGGGCGCTTTGGAGGAAGGGAATGTTGTCGGCGGATAAGAAAACAAAATATATCTTCGTGACCGGCGGAGTGGTCTCGTCGCTCGGCAAGGGCATTACCGCCGCATCGCTGGGGTGCATACTGAAATCAAGGGGTATAAAGGTCACCATCCAGAAGCTTGACCCCTATATCAATGTCGATCCGGGAACGATGAGTCCGTATCAGCACGGAGAGGTCTTTGTGACGGAAGATGGCGCTGAAACCGATCTTGACCTCGGGCACTATGAGCGCTTTATCGATGTCAACTTGGGCAAGAGCAACAATGTGACAACAGGGATGGTCTACTGGTCAGTTATTTCTAAGGAAAGAAGAGGGGATTTCCTCGGGGGGACCGTGCAAGTCGTTCCCCACATAACAAATGAGATCAAGGACAGGATCAAGAAGGTCACAAAGGATGAGCATTTTGATGTCGTAATATGCGAGATAGGCGGGACCGTTGGCGACATAGAAGGGCTTCCTTTCCTGGAGGCCGTGAGGCAGTTCAGAAAGGATATTGGCAGGGAGAACGCGATAAATATCCATGTTACCCTGGTGCCGTTCCTTGAAACGACAGGAGAGTTCAAGACAAAGCCCACACAGCACAGCGTCAAAGAACTCAGGGCTATCGGTATACATCCTGACATAATAATGTGCAGGTCTTCAGAGGCCATGCCTGATGATCTGAGGGACAAGATATCATTGTTCTGCGACACAGCAAAAGAAGCGGTATTCGGACTGACGGACGTGTCCTCCATATACGAGATACCGCTGATGCTTGAAAAAGAAGGATTAGGCGATACGGTAGTGCGGTATCTCGGTTTACAAACAAAGGAGAAGGGCGACCTTAAGGAGTGGCGCGAGATCGCGGATATAATAAAGAACCCGACAAGGACGGTCAGGGTGGCGATGGTGGGCAAGTATGTCGAGCTTCCTGATGCGTACAAGAGCGTCACCGAAGCGCTTAAGCATGGCGGCATAGCCAATAAATCGAATGTTGAGATAAAATGGATTGATTCGGAGATACTGGAAAAGGAAAAAGAGATCGATAAATTGTTCAGGGATGTTCACGGCGTCGTGATACCCGGCGGATTCGGCGTGAGGGGCGTTGAAGGCAAGATCAAGGCGATCCAGCATGTAAGGGAGAACAAGATACCTTTCCTTGGCCTCTGTCTGGGAATGCAATGCGCTGTTATAGAGTTCGCAAGGAATGTTTGCGGGATGAAGGATGCCGACAGCACAGAATTCAACCAGAAAACCAAGCATCCCGTTATTGACCTCATGCCCGATCAAAAGAGCATAATGGACATGGGAGGCACCATGAGGCTGGGAGCTTACCCGTGCAAGATAACAAAGGGTACCTTGCTGTATAAGGCATATAAAGAGGACATTGTGAATGAGAGGCACAGGCACCGCTATGAGTTCAATAATGTTTACAGGTTCCAGCTGTCAGAAGCCGGCCTTGTTTTGAGCGGGATATACCCGAAAAGCAACCTTGTTGAGGTCGTAGAGCTTAAGGACCATCCGTGGTTCGTAGCCACCCAGTTCCATCCGGAGTTCAAGTCAAGACCCAACCGAGCGCACCCCTTGTTCCGCGACTTCATAACTGCCGCTGTTGACAGGATGACCGAACAAGAAATCCTTTTTAAGTGAGGAATCTCCTTTTGACGGGCAAGCCGGGATTGAGATCGCAGGAAAGCTTAAGGGCCGATAGACCTGAATGCTTCTGACCTCGCTTCGTCAAAAACGACCTTTAACGGTAATTTCTTCTTATCAGCTAGCTTTTTACATGCCTCGTATTCCGGGGAAACGTTCTTTATTTTCCCGTTGATCTCGCCGAGCTTGACCGGGATGCTGCCGAACCTGGTCTTTACATTTAACGTTCTCCTCTTTAACTTCTCTCTTTTTGTCAGGAATGTCCTTACGCCAAGCGTTGAGGTCTCGCTGAAAATGACATCAAGGATCCTTTCTTTATGTTCGATATCGCAAAGGGCTGAAAGAATGACGCCGGGCCGCCTTTTCTTCATACGGACATTATATATGTAAGCGTCAAGTGCGCCGGCCCCGAGGATCCTGCTTATCACATGATCGTATAATTCGGGGTTCATGTTATCGATATTCGTCTCGATCGACAGTACAAGGTCTTCATCGTAAGCCGTTCCTGATTCGCCAATAAAAAACCTTAAGATGTTAGCGGCCTTAAAATCATGATACCCTGCGCCAAGGCCCACCTTTTCGATCCTTAGCTTTGGAAGGTCGTCGAACCTTTTTGTTATTGATGTTATTATCGCGGCCCCAGTCGGAGTGACAAGCTCTCCTTTGATGTCCGCCCTGTACGTAGGGACACCCTTTAAAAGAAAGGCCGTAGCCGGTGATGGATTAGGAAGGTGCCCGTGACGGTGTTTGATCGTCCCGTAGCCAGACGGCAGGGCCGAGCAGTAAACATCTTTTATCCTGAAATATTCAAGGCCAATGGCCGTACCTACTATATCTATAATGGCATCGGCTCCCGATATGTCGTGAAGGTGGACCTTATTCAGGGATTCCCCGTGAGCATCTGCCTCCGCAAATGCCAGCCGTTTGAAGATATCTATACTACGTTCTTTTACGCTTTTGCTCAGCTTGCTTGCCTTTATGATATTAAGGATATCTTTGAAAGAGCGGGCTTTTACAGGCCTTGTGATCCTAACATCAAAAAATGTGCCTTGGAACATGCCTTTCCTTACTTCTTTAATGCTTATTATGTAACCATTTATCCTCAGCTTTTTAAGCTCTTTCTTGAGATGGGAAAGAGGGAGCCCGGCATGGACCAACGCTCCAAGGATCATATTCCCGGAAACACCTGTTGGGCAGTCAAAGTAGGCGATCTTCATCATATTCTCTTATTGTTTATTATTGAGGCCATGCATCCCGCTCCAAAACCGTTATCTATGTTCACAACCGCCACTCCCGGAGCGCAAGAGTTCAGCATTGACAGCAGTGCGGCAAGTCCCTTAAAAGATGCCCCGTAACCGACGGAAGTCGGTACTGCAATAACGGGTTTATCGGTCAGTCCCCCGACAACCGACGCCAATGCTCCTTCCATTCCTGCTATGACGATAATGACATCGGCGCTATCAAGCTTTTTGATATTCCCGGTGAGCCTGTGGATCCCCGCCACCCCGACGTCATATAATCTTTCAACTTTGTTCCCGAGGAATTCAGCTGTTACTGCCGCTTCCTCTGCGACCGGAATGTCTGCCGTCCCGCCGGTTATTATTAATATTTTACCTTGTTTGGATTTAGGGTTTAGGATTTTGGATTTTGAAACAGTTATTATCCTTGCCTTTTCATGATATTTGGCTTTAGGAAGGATGGCTTTAACAGTTCTGTAAGCTTTGACATCCGCTCTCGTTGCCATGATGTTTTCGTGGTTTTCTGATAATCTTTTGAAGATCGCTTTAATCTGAGATGGGGTCTTTCCCTGGCAGTAGATGACCTCGGAGAAGCCTTTGCGGATCGCGCGGTGGCTGTCCACCTTGGCGAATCCCAAGTCTTCATAGGGCAGGTGTTTAAGCTTTGAGTAAGCCTCTTCGACGGACAGCTTCTTGTCCTTGACGTTGTTAAGGAGCTTTTTTATTGCTTCGGCGTCCACTTTTTCAGCTCTTCCATCCTCTTTTTTATCTTTGCCTCGAATCCCCTGTCAGTCGGTTCGTAGTAAGTCTTCTTTTTAGGTATGTAATCCTGATCGACATAACCACCTTCATAGTCGTGAGCGTATTTATAGCCTATCCCGTGCCCGAGTTTTTCCGCGCCTGAGTAGCCGGTCCCTTTCAGGTGATCAGGGACCTCCATCGTCTCTTCGGACCTGATATCGGACATCGCGTTCTCTATGCCCATGTACGCGGCATTACTTTTCGGCGCTGTTGCTATATAGGTGACCGCCTGCGCGAGCGGTATGCGGGCTTCCGGCATCCCGACGAACTCTATGGACTGGAGTGCGGATGTCGCGACAACTAGCGCGAGCGGATCGGCATTGCCAACGTCCTCCGATGCGCAGATCACGATACGGCGGGCGACAAACCTGGGATCTTCTCCTGCGTACAGCATTTTTGCCAGATAGTACAAAGCAGCGTCCGGATCGGACCCACGCATGCTTTTTATGAACGCGGATGCGGTATCGTAGTGGCTGTCGCCTTTCTTGTCATATACGACGGCTTTTTTCTGTATCGATTCCTCAGCAACCCTAAGGTCGAACTTTATCTTCCCTTTCTTTTGGGGGGTCGTGAGAACGCCGATCTCCAGCGCGATAAGGGCTTTCCTGGCGTCACCGTCAGACGACCTTATAAGATGATCCAGTGCATCATCCTTAAGGTCAATATCGAAATTCCCCAGCCCTCTTTCCTTGTCCGATAATGAGCGGAGAAGTATCTTTTTCATATCCTCCGCGGTAAGCTTCTTAAGCTCGAATATCTGCGACCTCGAAACGAGTGCCGATACGACATAAAAGAAAGGGTTCTCGACAGTGGCGCCGATAAGTATTATCGACCCATCCTCCACATGCGGGAGCAGGACATCCTGCTGGAGCTTGTTGAACCTGTGGATCTCGTCAAGAAAAAGTATGGTCTTCCTTCCCGAGATGTTGCGGGTCTCTTTTGCCTCATTTATCGCTTTCTTAAGATCATCGACTTTCGCTACCGCGGCGTTGAGGCCCTTGAAATCGGACTTTGTGGTGTTAGATATGACCTTTGCGAGTGCTGTCTTGCCGGTTCCGGGCGGGCCGAAAAGTATCAATGATGAGATCCTGTCTGCTTCGATCGCCCTGCGAAGAAGCTTTCCTTCCCCAAGCATGTGCTCCTGGCCGACGAATTCGTCAAGCGTTCGGGGCGCCATCCTGTATGGAAGGGGGGAGTTCTTGAAATTGCTTTCCTCATTATCGAATAGCTGCATAGAACATTGATTATATCATCAATAAAAGTCGGATAAAAGAACATGAACCAAGACCGTGAAAATGGATCTTGGGGAAAGGGCGGGGCCTGTACCTGTTTTGCTCTATTTCCTTGTGAGCATCTGGACCAACGTCGGCACGCCGATCGTGTCCAGGGCGACCAGGTAACAAAGCAGGATCCAGTCCATTTTTGTGTCAATAAGCCCTGCGAATCTGAGAACGATAAATAAAACTGTTGCCATTCACTTACCCCCTTCCTGTTGCGTGGATAGCTTGAAAAATGCCTATAAGGCGCTCGGGACTATTTCTTACCCGATGACCACCACCACCAAACAAGGGCTGCAACGATGATGATCAAAATTATCCAACCCAAGAGTGACATGGGCTACCCCCTTCCTTATCAAATACCAAGCTTATTATATTCCCAGCATTGCGGATGGTCAACCATGAACTATGCGCAACACTTAAGTTCATGGTCAAACATGAACTATGCATAAGCTCATGGTTGACTGTATACTACATTCTTTTTTGCCTGAGCTTTTTTAATAGACGGGGGAGGGACAGAGAGTTGAGCACGTCCCCTGCTTCGAGCCAGCCGCGCCTCGCTGTAAGCACGCCATATCTCATATTTTGCAGCTGTACCGTTGAATGGGCGTCCGTGGTTATCGCTATTAGGATCCCTAGCTCTTTTGCTTTCCTGCAGTGGATGTCGTCAAGATCAAGCCTGGACGGGTATGCGTTAAGCTCTATGAAGGTTCCCGTGTCCTTCGCGGCATTGAGCACTTCGTCAAGGTCCACCTTATACGCTTCACGCTCGCCGATGAGGCGTCCGGTGGGGTGGGAAAGCACGTGAACATATCTGTTCTTCATGGCTTTTATTATTCGTTTTGTCATTTCGCTCTTTTCCATCTTGAAGTTCGAATGCACGGACGCAAAAACGATATCTATTTCCTTAAGGAGGCTGTCAGGGAAATCAAGCGTGCCGTCCCGCATGATATCCACTTCGATCCCGCGGATGACCTCAATACCGCTTATCTTCTTATTGGCGTCGTCGATCCTTTTCATGTGGGCGAGGGCTTCTTTTTCCGTAAGACCGCCTGCCACGCGGGTCGATTTTGAGTGATCGGTGATGGCGATGTACCTGTAACCAAGCTTTTTTGCGACGGCAGCCATTTCTTCTATAGTATTCGCACCGTCTGTGGCCTTTGAGTGCATGTGAAGGTCGCCGATGATGTCGCTTAGTTCGATCAATTCCGGAAGTTTTCCGGCCTTCGCGGCCTCGATCTCGCCGCGGGCTTCCCTGATCTCCGGAGGTATGAACGGGAGTCCCACTGCCTTAAAGACGTCTTTTTCTTCGGAGCCGCCTATCCTTTTATCACCCTTGAACACGCCGTATTCGTTGATCTTAAGGCCTTTCTTTATGCCGAGCTCCCTTATTTGGATATTATGCTGCTTTGAGCCGGTGAAATAGTATACGGCAGCTCCGAAGCTTTCCGGCTCCACGACGCGGACATCCGCCTGCATGCCGTTCTTCAGCAATACGGATGACTTTGTCCCGCCTTTTGCAAGGACCCTTTCTACCTGTGGCAGTTCCGTGAAGGTGTCCATTATGGTCTTTGGCTTGTTAGATGTGACCAGGATGTCGATGTCGCCGATGGTTTCCTTTGCCCTTCGCAGGCTTCCGCAAGGCAGTATCCTGTCGACATCCTTAAGCTTTTTAAGTTTCTCGATCACGGCTTCCGCGTAAGGGAGCGCTGTTCCTATCGAGAACCTTCCGATGGCCTTCTTTTTCAGCTCCACACCCGCAAGTATGTTCGCGATCTTTTTGGCCCTTATTCCGGGGAGCTTTTCGAGGGTCCCGTCCTTTGCCGCCCTTTCAAGCTTTTCTATGGAGTCTATCTTCAGCTTTTTGAATGCCAGCATGGCGGTTTTTGGGCCGATGCCAGGGACGGACATCATTTCAAGCAGGCTTTTCGGGAACTTTTTCAACAGGTCCTCACGGCTTTTTAGATTACCCGTTTTGATTATCTCCTCAATGTGGAGTGCTATGCCTTTGCCGATCCCAGGGACCTTTTCCAGTGCTTCCGGGCCGCCTTTTTTGAAAACGTTCTCTATGTTCTCCGAAAGGCTCTCTATGTTTTGCGCAGCTTTTTGATACGCGCGTACGCGGAAAGGATTGTCGCCTTTAAGTTCAAGCAGCTCGGCGACCTCGAAGAATATTTTTGAGAATTCCTGGTTTTCCATCGGCTCTAAAGAGCTTTGGCTATGGATTCGCCAAAAGCCCTGGCGGATCTCGGCCCGTCCGCAGTGATAAGTTTTCCGTCGACTTCAACAGGCTTTCCGGTATATGTCGCGCCGCCCGCTTTGACCATGTCAGCCACTCCTGAAAAGCTTGTGGCTTTCTTTCCCTTTAGAACACCCGCGTTCGCAAGCGTGCCGACCGCGGCGCAGATGGCACCGAGGACCTTTCCGTTGTTCACGGCATACTTTGCCAGATCGTGAGCTTTTTTATCATCATGATATTGGTAAGATCCGGCGCCCCCGATAAAAACTATGGCGTCATAATCCTTGGCGTTAACATCCCTGAAAAGGACATCGGCCTTGACCGAAGCGCCTTCAGCCCCTTTTGCAACAGGAGCTGTGCAGGTCGTTGTTACCTTATGGCCGGCACTCTCAAGGACTTTTTTTGGCTCAAAGTATTCCGGGTCCCTGAACGGGTCTTGTGCGAGCACCATAAGAACGCTTTTTGGCATTTGGATCGCCTCCGTCAGGTAGAGAGGTCCGACTTCACTTCAAAGAGCCTCATCACGTCCCTTTGAGAAAGAAATCCTACCAACTTATGGTCCTCGACGACTATCAGCCTCCCGACCTTGTTCCTTATCATCTTCCTTAAGGCATTAAAGACCTCAAGGTCCGGGCCAACTATCAGGTCGGCGTTCAAAGGGATCATTGCTTCCCTTATGTACGTTGAATTCCACTTTTGTTTAGGGATGTCTTTGACGTTATGAAGGGTCACAAGCCCCGAGAGACTTTCAGCCGAGTTAATGACGGGGAAGGATGTGAACCTGTACTTAAAGAAATAATTATCAATGACGAAATCAAGCGGCATATCCTCGCTCACGGTGACGACATTGCCGGACATTATTTCGTGAACCTTGGTGCCGGTCAAGGTTCTTTGCAGCATCATCTGCTGGTAGCTTGATTCGGCGGCCTCCTGAAGGAATATGCCGATAAGTATCAGCCAGACCCCGGAAAGGAGAGCGCCAAGGAACAGGTAAAGGAATCCCACTCCGATCAGGAAGAAAGCGAATCCTTTGCCAATGCCGCTCGCGATCCTTGTCGCCTTTTTAATATCGTTCATGTATTTCCAAAGGGTCGACCTTAGGATCCTTCCGCCGTCAAGCGGGAATCCCGGGATCAGGTTGAATATCGCTATTATCAAATTGATGATGGAAATGTAACCTGCTATTGCGATAAGCGGAAGAGGGGATCCGATATAGGGTAATAGCCGGGCCAGAAAGAAAAAGCAAAGCGAGATAGTGATGCTGCATATAGGGCCTGCGATGGCCATTTTAAGCTCAGTGCCCGGATCCTTCGGCTCTTCCGATATGTGGGCGATACCGCCGAAAACAAACAAGGTTATCCCCTTTATCGGGATACTGTTCTTAATGGCTATGAAAGAATGGGATAGTTCATGCAAAAGCAGGGATGCGAACAAGAATACGGCGGAGATGATCGCCATTAACCAATAAACAATGCCTTCTTCATGGGGCAGGACCGAAGGGAAATAGCCCATGGCAAGCGTCCAAGTGATCAGGCCGAAAATAATGAACCAAGAGTAATTTATATCAATAGGGATGCCAAGGATCTTGCCGATATGGATGGATCTCCTCAAATATTCTCAACCTCCCGCATCATTTTACCCTTCCTAGGAAGCAAATGCATCAATAATATTATAAGCCCAAAGAACGGGATATACGATGATTATTATTGCCAGTACGAACAGGAACAGATATGGATTAAGTATCATTGAAAGGACCGCAAGGAACGGCAATCCCAGATAGAACCACAGCATAATCTTTATGCCCTTTTCGCCGTCACCTTTGATTATCTGGCCGAGCCCCGCAATAAAAAACGAGACCACAGCCGGAAAAATATATTTTGTTTGGTTTCGCTTTACCATGCTGCAAATTATAACAGCAGCCCTGTTTTTGTTAAACCGCTATTTGTTTATCTTGCTCAAGTATCTGTCTTTCCAGTCGCCGCAAACGACTATCGTGAAGTCGGACCAGATATCACCCATTCCCGAAATTTCCACTTCCTCGACGCCGATCTGTTTTGCGATATCCTTTGCGGTATTTATGTCGCCCTTTTGTGCGATGACTTTTGTTGTTGTCGTGTCTGCTTGGCTTTCAGCTGTAACGTTTATTATTGCATAGTTCTTTTTTGAGAGAAGGTGCATTATCTCCCTGACAGATTCGAAATCGCCGGTATTATTTATTATTGAGATCGATTTTGAGGGCATTTCCTTAGACTTGGTCTTATAACCTAACTTTCCGATAAAATATTGATTCACGATATCCCCGGTGGCGTCGAGGTCAGGGTACCATATGCTTGCGTTGTATTCGCCGATGGCAAATCTGCCAGGAAGTAAGGACATATTCAGTTCTTTATCGCTAAGGAACCTCGAATAGTTCAAAAGGTATATAGCTTCCTTTAAAGAGAGGTCTGTTTTTATGTTCTCCATGGCGATCTTGATCGCCCAAGGTGATTTTGCGATCATTTTTGGCGTTGCCAATCCTCTTAGTAAAGTTCTTAAGAACTTCTGCTGTCTTTGGACCCTTCCGATATCGCCCGTAGTACCCATCCTAAACCGAAGGAGATCATGGATCTGCTTTCCGTTGAGCGTCTGCCATCCCTTTTTAAGATCTATGTGCAGACCTCCCCACTTATCAACATAATTCATGTCCGTATCGACATATATCCTCATTCCCCCGATAAGGTCTATTATGTTTATTGCGCCTTTTGGATTTATTGCGACATATCTTTGAATAGTGATCCCAAGGAACTTTTCGATGGTTTCTTTTGCCAGTTTCGGCCCACCCAAGAAATAAGCCAAATTGACCTTTTGCCAGCCATAGTTGGGGATCTCAACCAGGGTGTCCCTTGGTATTGAAAGGATATTTATTTTGCTGCTTAAGGGATTGATATTGACCACGATGATGGTATCGGTATGGCCGAGATCGGATATGACCGAATGGGAGACCCTGTCAATGACGACATCCGTTCCCATAACCAATATGTTCATGTTCTTTGGCATCGGTATGAACCTGAGATAATTGGGTATAGAAGCCGGAAAGAAGAGGAATAGGTAGAAATACGTTATGCTTGCTATAAGCAAAAGCAAGGTAAATACCCGGATTAGATCGATCTTACTGCGTTTCATTTAAAGAGAAAGGACACCGCCATGGTTATTATCCCGCATACTATGAACAAGGGGGCCAGAAGGCCGAAAACGTTCTGGGCCCGCTGATCGACAAAGAAAAGCAACGCGAATCCCGCTGCCATAATGCAGATTCCGGCCGTGAAAACGGCAGGAGTCAAGCTTCTAGATGGTTTATGTTTTTTCATACAACTTCCTTATGAGAGTTTTGGCCTTTTTAAGGATACCCTTTTCAGAAGGGTAGGTGGCCAGCTTAATGGCTGAATCCAGATCATACCACTTTACCTGCTCCACTTCAAAGTCATGGTCCTTTGTGGAACCTTTCACGTACTTAAAAAGGAAGAAGCCGACCTTCTTATGTACCTTGCTTCCTTTTTCAAAGAACCAGTATTCTATATCCCCGATCTTTTCGATCAATCGGCCTGTCAATCCTGTTTCTTCGGTAACTTCCCTTGAGGCCGTCTCCCGGGTCGTTTCACCTTTGTCAATATGTCCTTTTGGCAGGCAGATGACCTTGCCATTTAAACGTTTGGCAAGAGCAACTTTTATGCGGTTGCCCAGCCTTTTAAAGATAACGCCCCCGGCAGAAAAAGCGTGTATGACTTTACTCATATTTATTTTGGATATCCCACGGGTATTATATAGATGGGCTCAAGTTGATCGGGCAGGCTCAAAACGGAACTTACGCTTTGGTCCCGGAAAGCCCCCACAGGTACAGATCCAAGACCGATCGCCGCTGCCTGAAGATGGATGTTCTGAGCGATGTGCCCCGCTTCGATATGGACATATCTGGGGGCGCGGTCGCCGTACCTTTTGCTTGTACGCCCGTACTCGGCGCATATGACGATGTTGAGCGGAGCTTCCTTGATCGAGCTCTGGCCGAGCGCGGCATTCGCCAGGTCTTTTCTCTTGTCATTTTCAGAAACGATCTCAAGCTGATGGTTTGCAGGCAAATATCTGTATATCCCGGATTTCATTACAACGAACAGGTCAATAGGATAAGTCGCTCCCGCTGAAGGTGCTGACCTGTGTCCCGATGACCTGTCCGTTATTCCCTGTGCCGCCCAAAGGATCTGAGAGACCTGTGCAAGCGTCAATTCCCTATCCATGAAGCTCCTGACCGACCTTCTTTTAAGGATAGCCTCTTCGAGGGAAATTTTGCTTTTATATGACGGGCTGGGGAGATCGATATTTTTTGCCACGGGATATGCGCCGCCTTTCAAGAGAACAATGAAAATCATTAAAATTAGGATCAAAGGGAGTTTTCTCATGCGGAAATTATACCATAAAGAAAGGCTCAATAAGGCTTAAAAAGGCCTGCCTGCCGACAGGCAGGCTCGATAAGTGACAATAGGGGATGCGTGTTATCCTAGGAATCGTCTAATCTCTTCCGCATCCGATTCATTGAATATGAAGAGAGGCCTTTGGCCGCGTATTATCTTCCTAATGACAAACTCGTCGAGTATCCCCTGCTGGATCAGCTGATGTACGCGTTGACGGCTGAGATCCAGCTTTTCTGCCAGCTTGGGCAGGGTGATCTCGCCCGGTTCCAGGTCAACAACAGGCGCCCTCAGGTCTAAAATCCCGACGATATTTGGTATATTGGCTTCATTAAAAATATTTACCGGACGTTTGCCTGAAAGGATCTGTCTGGCCGGCTTGATCCTACCCCTTTTTATCGCGGCACTGACCATTGAACTGCTGTGCCCGATTATTTCAGCCAATTGAACGGATGTGATCTCGCCCGGATTTAATTGCATGTGTGAAGAATATTGTCTTTGATCAAGTATCCTCTTGATCTTATACACATCAGCTTTATTGAATATATGATAAGAGTACTCATCCGAACCAATTTCCCTGACAGGCTTGATGCGGCCGCTATTTATTGCATTAAGTATTGTCCCGTCACTGTAACCAACCAGTTCAGCTAATTGGGTAGCCGTTATTTCACCCGGCTGCAATTGAAGGGTTGCGCGGTATCCAATCAATAAAGCATGCCTTATATCAGGGATGTCCGATTCGTTGAATACGTATATGCTGGGTTTTTTGCCGATCGTTCTTTTTGGTTTGATCACGCCTTTTTCTATCGCCCGCCAGATCGTATTGGTTCTCCGACCAAGTTTATGGGCCAATTCCGAGGCAGTGATCTCACCGGGATTCAAATAACAGACGGCTCGCCTTTCGCTTAGCCACTTTCTTAGCGTGGATCTAATGTCGCGAAGATCGGATTTCCTGAAAATATACATTTTTGGTCCATCTCCGATAATCCTTGCCGGGGTGATCGCGCCATTATCGATCGCACTAAGGACCACCTGGTAATAAAGACCCATTTTTTCGGCTAATTGGGTGGCCGTGATCTCACCGGGATTTAAGTGCCTGACATTACGAATATTGCCTGCCAGCACGTCTTTTATGTGTTGTGCTCGGCGGGAACTGAACAATCGAATAGTGATATTGTCCAATTCGATCGTTCTGGTCGGCTCGATCCTGCCGCTATTACAGGCGTCGTATATCACGCTTTTACTGCATCCTACGATCTTGGCAAGTTCCGTGACGGTGACTTCACTTGGTTTTGCATAATGAGATCCCCTTTGAGCGAAAGCTTGCGGGGATCCCAATTGACCGCCGAATGGACTGGCGCTCATTAGCGGTTTAAATCTGATATTTGACATGTAGATTTATCGTTAAATAAACACGGGGATTTCAGTAACGTCCCTTATATTGAGGTTGCTATTATTAAATGATAAAATCGTCAGGGTATGAAAAAGTTCATAGTATTTTATCTGTTGATCATCCTTATTTCCTCCTTCTGTTTTGCCATACAGTTCCTTGATCTTGGCGGCCTCAAGGAAAAGCTTGACGCCATACGCAAAGCGAATCTTGAGCTGATCGAGGCAAGGTATTATAAGGTCCTGGAGGGGCAGACCGTACAATGCGAACTATGCCCGAATTACTGCGTGCTTACGAACGGCAAAAAAGGGAAATGCGGCGTTAGGATGAACGTTGACGGCAAACTTTTCACGCTTGTTTACGCGCGTCCTGTCGCGGTCCATGTTGATCCCATCGAAAAAAAACCTCTTTCCCACTTCCTTCCGGGAACGACAGCCTTCTCAATAGCGACAGCGGGATGCAATCTGGGCTGCGTTTTCTGCCAGAATTGGCAGATATCGCAGGCAAGGCCCGAAGATGCGGAGAACATTTACCTGCCGCCAAAAGAGGCGGTGAAGCTTGCAAAGGAATACGGGGCAAAGTCGATCGCGTATACTTACACCGAGCCGACGGTCTTTTACGAATACATGCTTGAAGTCGCAAAGCTGTCAAAAAAAGAGGGCGTAAGGAACGTCATGCATACCTGCGGCTATATCAATCAGAAACCTTTGAAGGAACTTCTGCAGTATATGGACGCTGCGAACGTCGACCTTAAAGGATTTTCGGAGGAATTCTACGTTAAGAACTGCTATGGGCACCTGGATCCCGTCCTTGAGAGCATAAAGACGATCAAAAAAGAAGGCGTGTGGCTTGAGATCACCAACCTTGTCATCCCCGGAGAGAATGACGACCCAAAGATGGTCAAGGATATGTGCACGTGGCTTAAGGAGAACACGGGGCCCGACACACCTCTCTATTTCGCGGCATTCCATCCCAATTACAAAATGAAGAATGTGCCGCCAACGCCCGTTGAAACGCTTGAAAAACTGGCAAAAGTGGCTAAAGAGGCCGGGCTCCATTATGTCTATGTCGGCAATATTTACGGCCATGTCGACGAGTCGACATACTGTCCGACCTGCGGCAAGGCACTTATCAGACGGATGGGGTATGCTATACTTGAGAATAATGTCAAGGACGGCAAGTGTCCAAGATGCGGAACAAAGATCGCGGGAGTATGGCAATGACCAAGAAAGTGACCAGTGACCAGTTATCAGTTATCAGAAATATCATTTTGATCGGATTCGTCCTCTTTCTCCTTGCATGTGTTGGTCATGCTGCGGACATTGGATCGCAGGTCGCCGGTCAATTTTACCCAGCGGAAAAGAAGGCGCTTTCTCAAATGACGGATTATTACCTGTCGAAGTACCGTTTCATAGAGAATAGCGGTGACCTGCTGGCACTTGTTTCGCCGCACGCCGGCTATGAATATTCCGGCATTGTGGCCGCATACGGTTACAAGCAGCTTGAGGGCAGGAAATATGATACGGTCGTGATCATGGCCCCGAGCCATAACGTATTATTTGACGGTCTGGCCGTCAATCCGTCCGGCAAATTCGTTACACCTCTGGGTGAAGTCGAGATAGATGAGGAAATGGCCTCAAAGCTCATAGGCCATAACAGCAGGATCATGTTCAATAAGGAAGCTTTCTTAAAGGAGCATGCGATCGAGGTCCAGCTGCCTTTCCTGCAAAAGACCCTTAAAAAATTCAAGATAGTGCCGGTTATCTTTGGCAACCAGAGCATAGAGAATTGTGAGATATTATCCAACGCGATAGTTGATACCGTCGGAGAAAAAAAGATATTGCTTGTGGCGAGCACGGACCTTTCGCATTATCTTTCTTATGAGGCTGCCAATGAAATGGACGCAAAGGTCGTGCAGGCTTTTTCCGAAGGCGACCTGGTACGGCTGATAACCATGATCGCGACTAGAGAGGTCGAGATGTGCGGCTACGGCCCGGTCATCACGGCAATGTATACTTCTGATCGACTCGGAGGGAACAGCTATGAGGTGTTCAAGTATTTGAATTCCGGCAATACCACAACAGATATGGACAGGGTCGTAGGGTACATGTCCGCAGGGATATATAAGAGGCCCCTTGTGCTCGACAGCATGCAGAAAGCGAGACTTCTGCAATTTGCGCGCGAGACCATTGAAAGTTACATCATAAAGAAAGAGGTCCCGACATATGAGGTCTTTGATAAGGATCTCCTTGTCAGGTCCGGAGTCTTTGTTACATTGATGAAGAGCAAAAAATTAAGGGGCTGTGTCGGATATATATACCCGGTCAAACCTCTTTACCTGGCAGTGCAGGATATGGCTATAAGCGCTGCCATAAACGATGGAAGATACCCACCCGTAAGGGAAGAGGAGCTCAAAGATATCGATATCGAGATCTCTGTACTTTCGCCCATGAAGCGGGTGCAAAATATTGAAGAAATACAGATCGGCCGCGACGGATTATACATCGTAAAAGGGAGGGCGAGCGGGCTGCTTCTGCCTCAGGTGGCCACCGATAACGGATTTACAAGGGAGGAATTCCTTGACAATGTCTGCTATAAGGCCGGACTTCCGGCATCCGCCTGGAAGGATAAGGAATCCAAATTATTTTCTTTTAGTGCGGAAGTATTCCGTGAATGAAATTTGACGTCCCAGGCCGACAGATCAGATCTTTAGCATCAATACAAAACAGCCAACAGCGGCAGTTATAAGAACGAAAGACAGGCCTGTCAATCCCACCAAGGGTATCAATAGCACGCTTGCCGTGAGCGATGCCAGCGCACCCCCAAAGAGGTCAAAACCGTAAAGCACGCCGGCTGTTCTGGCAATATTCCTGTTCTCGGTATAGAAAAGTTTTGCCGCCGCGGGGAAATACGCGCCGACATGGGCAGCCAGCAAAAAGATGAAGACAGGCAGGACATATTTCGAAATATTGGAGGCCGCGGCGTTCTGCATGGCAGGGACGGTCGACAGATAGAGGTAGATGATGATCAATAGCGCTGTCAGCAGGGCAGCGATCTTGCATAGTAATGGACTTTTCACCTTATTGATATCCCTGTTCACGAGATAGCTGCCAAAGGCCAATCCCGACATGAAGAGCGCCATCAGGAAGCCGATGAGGGAATAAATGTACCCGTAAAAGGACTGAAAAGAATAAAGCATGAGCATCTGGCCGGCCATACCGATAAAACCCATTAATCCTATCGATGCAGGGATCATGATTTTCCTTGTTCGCTTTACCCGCAGGCTTGAGAGCTTGACCGCAGCGATGGCCGTTAGCATCAGTAGCACAAGCTGTACCGTGCTGATCCCGGAGAGCCTTAAAAGAAGGCCCTTCACGGGTGACGGAAATCGGCTGAACCAAAGCATCATTGAATAATAATATGATATTGGCGCGGTATCCTTGTTCAACTTTGTCCGCTCATCGAACCGAATAGAATCCTTCATAAAAGAAATCTTGAAGGGATAAACGATGTAGGGAATGGCATAAGCGTTGAAGTAACTTGTCCTTATCTTATATCCGAACCATCTTTTTATCATTCTGTTAGCCTTGTCGGTCGGGACATCCTCCTCCGAGGCAAAGTAATAATTCCTGTTCGATGGGATCATTGTAACGAAAGGGTAGGCTACCTTGAGCGTCTTATAGATCGAAGAATTGAGACTGCGCATTTCATTGCCGAGGAATCCTTCCGCATTGGATAGGTTTATAGAAAGGACCCCTCCTTGACCAAGGATACGTTTGCACCTCAAGAAGAAGTCCAGAGTGTAGTATCTGTTAACAAGGGCGTCTTCAGGGTCCCCGACATTGATTATTATCAGATCATATTTTTCCCTTGTGGTGTTAACGAAGTGTCTGCCGTCCACATTGATCATGCTTATTTTACCGTCCTCCGGCAGCAGGATGCTGTTCAAGAGTTTTCTTGCCATTGAAAGGACCTTCGGGTCGATCTCAATATAGTCGATAACGATCCCGTATTTTGCAGCTTCATGCAGCTCCCCGCCCAGGCCGCCGCCGATCAGGAGCGCTCTTTTTGGGCTTGGGTGCTCCAAAAATGACAGATGGATCAATTCCTCGGCGGACGCCGGATCGGCGGTCGAGAACAGCAAATTGGCGTTCCTGTAGAAAGAGAATTCGTCATTGGACCTGATAACGGCTATTCGCCCGTACAACGAGTCCCGAGTTTCCACAAGCTGATAGTCCTGCCAGAAGATCCTTGATGATTCAAGGTCCATGGCACTGCCAGACGGGTATATCAGGATCGCGGCGATGGCCAGGATAAGAGAGAAGAAGAGAAGGGGGCCGAGCTTTAAGGGCTTGGCTGCGTATTTTCTTACATGGTTCTTATAAAGGGAAAGGCCAGAGAAGGAAAGTAACAGGCACAGGATCCCCGCGATCTGAAAAGCGTTGAAGAAATATATAAGAAAAAAGCTGAAGACCGCACCGCCGCAAAGCGAGCCGATGGATTCAAGGAAGTACATCCTGCCTATCTGTCCGGGATCATCTTTGGCTTTTTCGCGCAGCATTTTCACGCCAAAAGAGAACTGCAGGCCCAAGACAACGCATGGCAGCATAAATATCAGGACGGTAATTAGGAAGGTCATGTCGATCCCGATCATTATCCCGACAGGGATCTTTAAGATGGTCTTGATCATCCTGGAAAGGAATACCGAAGCGGGGACGGCGACAACAAGGAGCATTTGGGTCGAGATGAAGAATTTAATCCTATTCTCGATCTTGTCGGCCAATCTGGAGCCGATAAAACTGCCCGCGGACACAAGTATAAGCCAGATCGAGAGCGTTAATCCGTAAACTAGTTCATTGCCCGAAAAGACATTGATCAACTCCCTAATCAGCAGCGTCTGGGCCGTAAGGGAGGAAAATCCCACAAGGAACAGAGCAAAATAGATCGAGTTCATTGCAACTCCTTGAAAATAATACGGTTTGACGATATTATACATATTTACAGAGGTAAAGTTAAGATGCCCATAGGGAAAATATCATATCTTCTCGCCCAAGGGTTCATAATAGGTTACGGGCCCTGCCTCGCGATATGCATACCTATACTTCTCCCATACATTGCCGGCACAAGGCGCACATGGCAGGAGGGGCTTGTGTCCACCATATATTTTTCGCTTACCAGGCTCATCGTTTATATACTGCTTGGCGGCGTATCGGGATATGTCGGTGCGTTCCTGATATCCTTCTATTATTATAATAGTCTCTCGTACTATATTTGGTCGGCCGGGGCGGGGATGCTCATGCTCGTGGGCGTCCTTATCATCCTGGGAAAGAACATGGACTTTGGCGTGTGCCATGTTGTGTCAAGGCGCCTGCTTATGGACAGGCCGACAAGCGGAATGATCGTTCTGGGGCTTCTGGTCGGGTTCTCACCATGCCTACCGCTGATCGGGATCCTGCTTGAAATAGCTTTGCTGGCCCATAACTTTGCGATAGGGGCGATGTACGGATTATTTTTTGGCATAGGAACCGTGCTCTCGCCTTTGCTGCTTGTTGGGGCTCTGGCGCCTGTCATAGGGGGGAGTTTATATGCAAGGCCCGTCATTTACAGGTTATTCACTCTTCTTTGCGGCTTTACTATGATCGGCCTTGGCCTGTATGTTGTTTTCTTCAGGGGCATAGTTTAAGTGTCGGCCCCAGGTTTTCGGACCCGGGGCCAATGATCACTTCTTTTTCTTCTTTGCCGGCTCAACGATCTTCATCTCGCTTTCCTCTTCATGCTCTTCGGAAGCATCAGAGGCCTTCTTGTGGAATTTGCTGTCCAGCATCTGCATGTTGTTCGCGACTATCTCGGCGAACGTGCGCTTCTGCCCGTCCTTGTCGTACTTCCCTATATGAATCCTTCCTTCCACCGCTACCAGGCGGCCTTTCTTCAGGTACTCGCCGCAGATCTTTGCAAGTCCCCTCCATGCAACTACGTTGATAAAGTCCACTTCCTGATTGCCGTTGCGCGAAGGTCTGTTGACGGCAAGTGAGAACCTTGTCACCGGTATCTCGTTAGTTGTGTACCTGACATCAGGATCAGCGGTCAATCTCCCCGTTAATATCGCTCGGTTCAAGCTCATGTTGTTCACCTCCTTATGGTGCTAGCTGCTGACGACACAAGATATCCTCATGCAATTAAGCTGCCAATGATTTTATGAGGGGATTTCGATTGAATAGGTCGAGATTCGCTATTTGTGTTGAAGGATCGCTACACTATACTTTTTTAAGCTCTTTAAGGATACTGTCGACATGGGTGCCTCGCCAGTATGCCTTGTTGCAGGCGGGACAGAAGTGGAAATCATCAAAGGTCCTGTAAACAAAAGGGGGCACGATATCCTTAACTTTTTCCTTATCAGCGATTTCCAGCAGGGTATTGCATTCGGAGCAGCGGGAGAAGATATTCTTGCTGATCCTCCTGATCTTCGCGAGCTCTTTTATCTCGCCGAGCTGCTGCTCGAGATCGGTTGACCTTATAAGAAAGACCTTGGCTCCGCGTATCTTTGACAGCTGAGTATCCCTTGTGACGATATACCTGTCCTCTTCTTTGGATACTTTCAATATAGTGCGGTCGTCCAAGTGAGCCTCGTAAAGCGTGTCATAGCCGAGCATACGCAGCCTTTTGGCGAGTTTACCTAGCATTGAATCAACAATGAATTTCATGGCTGAGATCTGTGCTTATAAGCTATTATTTCGGGATCGATCTCATCAAAGTCGATGTCTTGATACGGATAGAACCTGCCTGTCCTCGTTTCCTTTATGCTAAGATCGGTAAGACTGACCTCCAGGTTCAGGTCGGCTGGGATCACACGGAATTCTTCGGTTGCCTGAGGGGACTCCATCGGCTGGGCCCAGGACTCTATGATCTTGCTTATGACCTTCCTTCTCCCCTTGAACTCCTCACCGAACTCCGTCAATATCGTCAGCAGTTGCTTTCCAAGCCGGGCTTCCTTAAGCAGGTTTATGCTCCCGCAGAGCCCGAGATGAGAGTGTAAGAGCAAACCCTCCTCCTTTTCGATCGAACCTATGTTAAGGAGAAGGACCTGCACGTCGCGATACTGGTTCCCGATAAACGTCTCATACCGCGTGTCGCCCGTTATGCCTATTTTTAAGGGGTGGTTCTTGTACAGGATATTTGTTTCGATGACCATGCCGACAGCGGATTCCTGGTTTGTCCAAAGCTCAGGATGGTATGCCTGCGTCACGTAGATATTGAAGCCGTATTTCTCCATTGTTGCCGTGCCGTCGATCGAAGTTATCACGTTCCCCGGGATCATCAATTGGAAGTTGATCTCTTTGTTCCCTTCCTTGTCCGTCTTGCCGAACACTCCCTGGTATTTAAGCATTGTCCCCGGGGAGCCGAATATGTCTATGACCTTCGAAGCGCCCTGAAGCCTGTAATCATTGTATTTGGCAAGAAGGCTCAAAATACCTTCCACTGCCTCCGAATGGTCGTCATGGTCGTGCGTTACGATTATGGCATCAATGTCCTGTATGCCGAGGCGCTGTTCCCTGAATATGTCCATGAAGTTATATCCCGGGTCTATGACGATACCTTTTATCTCGCCGTGAGGGTTCCTCAGGCTCAGGTAATACCCGCCTCCCTGGCTTATCGCCTGGGAGTATAGCGGGGTGGATGAATTCCACTTTCTGATTATCTTGAGCTTGTTCGGCCCGACAGCATCATTGACCATCTTTGGCATGTTCAGGTCCTTTATCAGTCTTTCCTGGTTCCTTTTTATCGTTTCTCTTGTGGGGAAGAGGACCTCATCCATGTATTTGATCGCGCCATAGGTAAGACTGCCTTTCTCGTAAAAGTGGGGATCGTTCTTCCTTGCAAGCTTGAAGTCCTCGTATGCGTCGCGGTAGCGGCCCTGCAGGAACCTTGCAATACCCCTGTTATAAAGCGATAAGGTCGTATCCTCGTTCATCTCCCTGAATTTCTTGAATACCACGTCGTAAACAAGCTCGGCTTCCTTGTAAAGGTTATCGTTAAGGCAGGTAAATCCTATTACATCCCAAGGCATTTTGTGGTTTTCCGAGGATATGGTCGATAATGCCTTCTTGTCGGCAAGCAGCTTCTTCAGTTCTGAGATCACCGAGTCCAGGTTTGTCCGGATCCATTCTTTTCGCGAGTAAAGGGGGAACTTGCTTAAATTATGCCATGTGCCGTGCTCATCGGCTTTTAACGCTATATTTAGCATCTGGTACATGGTATCGGTATTTTATCATATTGGTCAGCCGAATAAAGCGGCTTGTTCGCGATGATCTCGCCAGTCATTGTTTACTTCCATTGACTCCTGTTCTATAATCCGAATGTTTTGTATAAATACGAGGCGTCATTGCCTGGTATTTATGGGCAAAAGACCGATAAATTTAGCCATACTCTGGCACATGCACCAGCCTTATTATAAGGACCTTGTGACAGGGGAATATGTCCTTCCATGGGTGCGGCTCCATGCCATTAAGGATTATTATGATATGGTGGCCATGCTGGACGGATTCCCGGATGTCAAGGTCAACTTCAATCTTGTTCCATCCCTTCTTATCCAGATAGAGGATCATCTAAAAGCGGAGGGGGTCAAGGAGAGCAAATTTATCGAACTTACGATGAAGGAACCAAAGGACCTGACAGGTGAAGAAAGAGCCCAGGTACTTCAGAACTTCTTCATGGCGAATTGGGAGAACATGATAAAGCCGTATCCCCGCTATTATGACCTTCTCTGCAAGCGCGGCCGCTTTGCTTCCCCCGCATCGATCAGACAGACAGCAGGGAAATTCTCCGTGCAGGAGATGTTCGACCTTCAGGTATGGTTCAACATCGCGTGGTTCGGATTCATATATAAAAGCAAGGACCCGGAGATAATGGACCTGATCAAAAAAGGGAAAGGCTTCAGCTTTGCGGATAAAGAAACGGTGATGAGAAAACAAAAGGAAGTGATGGCAAAGATCATTCCGGCATATCGGTCAGCGGAAAAGAGGGGGCAGATAGAGATAAGCGTGTCCCCATTCTATCATCCGATATTGCCGCTGCTTTGTGATACGGGTTCGGCAATAGAAGCGATCCCGAACATCGCGCTTCCCAGCGTTCCTTTCAGGCATCCTGAGGATGCTGCCGCACAGATCAATATGGCGGTCGATTATTACGTGAAAACTTTCGGGAAGCAGCCTCAGGGCATGTGGCCTTCCGAAGGATCCGTATCTGAGCAGATCATCCCGATGATCGCATCAGCCGGTTTTAAATGGATCGCGACCGATGAGGACATATTGAAGAGGTCGACACATAAGATCGAATCCTCAAACCGCGGACTTTCCGCCGAAGAGCTTAACCAGCCGTACATCGTAGAGCGCGACGGCAGCAAGCTTAATATTATTTTCCGCAACCATTTTCTGTCAGACCAGATAGGGTTCGTTTACCAAAGATGGGGGGCAAAGGAAGCGGCGGATAATTTTCTCGCAACGTTAAAGGAGATACACGAAAGCCTGCCCGATGACGGCAGCAACTATCTTGTTTCCGTTATACTGGATGGCGAGAACGCTTGGGAATACTACCAGGGGCAGGGGAAGCAATTTCTTGAAGCATTATACGGCAGATTAAGTGCGGACCAGAACGTGAGGACCGTGAAGATAGGGGAGTATCTGAGCGAGAATCCACCGGGGAAGAAGCTTTCGAGGCTTTTCGCCGGCTCATGGATCAACAGCGATTTCAGGATATGGATCGGGCATGAGGAGGACAACACGGCATGGGACCATTTGAACAATGCGAGGTCACTCTTTGTTGACCTTGACAGATCGTCCTTCCCTGAAGCATGGCAGGAACTATATATCGCCGAAGGATCTGATTGGTTCTGGTGGTACGGTGATGACCATTCTTCAGAGAATGATGCTACATTTGATATGCTCTTTAGGAAGCACCTGAAGAATATTTATCTTATGATGAAAAAAGACCCTCCTCCGCAGCTTGATTTCCCGATAAAAAGAGCAAGGCCTGTTCAACTGCTTACAGAACCGGTGGACCTTATTCAGCCGGTTCTTGACGGTAAAGTCACCAACTACTTTGAATGGATGGCTGCCGGTCGTTTTGATGTTTCCAAGATGAACACGGCGATGCACAGGATAGAAACGATCCTAAAGGATATATATTACGGCTTCAGTAATAAGGAGCTGTTTGTCAGGATAGATTTCCGCTACAAGCCTACATGCGACGAGATCGCCTCACATGCTTATTTGATCAATATCTTGTCCCCCGTGCGGTATTGCGCAGAGATAAGCTGCATTAAGGATAAAAAGGAGTTCGCCTTTAAGCTTGAAAAGACCGGGCATGAGTCGTCGGCAAAAACGCTATCCTCCTTTGCCATAGGGAGTATAATCGAGCTTGGCATACCGTTCGATGAGATCGGCGTGAAGACCGGCGATAAGGTGGAATTCGCCGTATCGGTAGTTAAGGACGGCCAGGAGATCGAGCGGTGGCCCGGAGAGGGAAGCATACATGTGGCGGTCCCTACGGAAAATTTCGGGAAGGAGCAGTGGATGGTCTGACATGAAAAAGATCAACTTTTTATTTGGTGTGCATTGTCATCAGCCGATCGGGAACTTCGATCATATTTTTGAGGAGGCTTACAACAAAGCTTACCTTCCGTTCATCAAGGCGATCGAAAAGCATCCAAGGATCAAGATATCTGTCCACTACAGCGGCGAGCTTTACGACTGGTTCAATGCGAACAAGCCCGAATATATGGACCTCCTCAGAAAGCTCGTTGATAGGGGTCAGGTTGAGGTCATGACGGGAGGATATTACGAGCCGATCATCCCGATAATACCGGATGACGACAAGCTAGGGCAGATAAGGATGGAAAGCGACTTTATACAAGATAACTTCAAGGTCAAGCCGCGCGGAATGTGGCTTACCGAGCGCATCTGGGAACCGAATCTACCGAAGGTCCTGTCCGAAGCAGGTGTTGAGTATGTGACCGTTGATGATTACCATTTCATTTCAGCAGGCCTTTCTCAGGACAAGCTTCTTGGCCATTACGTGACCGAGGAGGACGGGAAATGCATAAAGGTCTTCCCGATAAACAAGATGCTCCGTTATCTTGTGCCTTTTCAGCTGCCGGAGCGGACCATTGAATATCTGAAGAGCATCGCTTCGGAAGACGGCAGAGGCGCAGCGATACTTGCTGACGACGGAGAAAAGTTCGGCGTATGGCCGGGCACTCATAAATGGGTCCATGAGGACGGCTATCTTGAGAACTTCCTTAATAAACTGGACGAAAATTCCAGCTGGATCGACTTCTTGACCTTCTCCGAATATATCGATCTGTATCCTCCAAAAGGCAGGATATATCTTCCAACGGCATCCTATTTTGAGATGATGGAATGGTCGCTTTTAAAGGACGCGGGCATAATGATGGAAAGGATCGTGGACGAGCTTAAAAGGCAGGGGAGATTTGAGGAATACAGCCGGTTCTTTAAGGGGGGCTTTTTCAGGAACTTCTTTGTAAAATACCCGGAATCGAACAATATGCACAAGAAAATGCTTTATGTGAGCGGAAGAGTACAGGAACTGAAAAAGAAGAAAGCTGCGGCCAAAGGCAAACAAAAAAAGGGCATGCTGGATAAGGCAACAAAAGAGCTTTATATGGGCCAGTGCAACTGCGCTTACTGGCACGGCATATTCGGAGGGCTTTACTTGAACTACCTGCGACATGCCGTATACGAGCATCTTATAAAGTCCGAGAATGAGGTGGACAGGATAGTCCATGGCAAGCGAAGGTTCATAGATCTTAAGGTCACGGACTTTGACAAGGATGGGATGGAAGAGATCCTTGTCTCAAATAATGACATTTCGCTTTACATCTCACCTTCTTACGGCGGTTCGATCTTTGAGATCGATTACAAGCCCAAAGCGTTCAATATTGTTGATACGCTGGCAAGGCGGGAAGAATCCTACCATCACAAGGTCAAGGGTGCGATAGCTTCCGGATCTTCAAAAGATGTTCAAAGCATACATGAGGGAATGAAAGCAAAGCAAAAAGATCTTCATAAGTACCTTGTTTATGACTGGCACAGAAGACTGTCGCTGCTTGATCACTTTCTTGCGCCGGACACGGATATTGATAAATTCAGTTCCGCCAGTTACAAGGAGCTGGGAGACTTTACTGTCGAGCCTTTCAGCAACACTGTCAAGAAAAAAAAGGATGAAGTCACAGTGATATTATCAAGGGAAGGGAAGGTCAACGGCTCGCCTGTCAAAGTAGAAAAAGAAATATCGTTATCCGCAGGCAAGTCAGCCATCAACATCGATTACAGGGTGACCAACCTAGGAAAAGAGAGGGCGAGCTTTTGGTTCGGTGTGGAGTTCAACTTTTCAATGCTCGCGGGGAATGCGCCTGACCGATATTATAATATACATGGAACGGAGCTGCAGGACAAAAATATTGGTAGCAAAGGCGAAACAAGTGATGTAAAATCATTGGAAGTCATTGATGATTGGTCGGGATTTGGTGTATCATTGGGGATGTCAGCGCCTTCAAGCGTTTGGCGCTTTCCAATAGAGACCGTTTCCCAGTCCGAAGAGGGATTTGAGAAGAATTACCAGAGCTCCGTTGTTTTTCCAAATTGGAAGATAGATCTTTCGCCCGGCGAAGCTTGGTCAGCAAAACTTGTTCTGGCGATAGAAGGAAGGTAATCATGCGGGAAATAAGGAAGGATCCGATATCGGACCGATGGGTAGCGATATCAACCGAGCGGGGAAGAAGGCCGTCTGACTTCGGCATCACTTCGGTTTCAAGCGAACTTGGGGATCCCAAGCTGTGTCCTTTCTGCGAGGGGAGCGAGGACAAGACACCGCCCGAGATACTGGCATGGAGAAAGCAGGGGACACAAACGAACCGTCCGGGATGGGATATAAGGGTCGTGCCGAACAAGTTCCCGGCATTCGTGATCGAAGGTGACGCATCAAGGAGCGGCAGAGGGATATATGACATGATAAAGGGGGTCGGCGCTCATGAGGTCATAATCGAGTCCCCGAAGCATGACGCAAGCATCCCCGACATGGATGACGAACAGGTATGCAAGATCCTTTGGTCATACAAGCACAGGATCGTGGACCTGGAGAAGGATATCAGGTTCAGGTATGTTCTTGTTTTCAAGAATCACGGCAAAGCGGCCGGATCTTCGCTTCCGCATCCGCATTCACAATTGATAGCCACCCCGATAACACCAAGGTACGTGAAACTCGAGCTTGCAAACTCAAGGGCATATTTCCAGGAAAAAGAGCGATGCATATTCTGCGACATCATCCAGTATGAGCTTGAGGTCGGCGAAAGGATAGTATATGAGAACGAGCATTTCGTCGTGATGGCGCCATTCGCATCCCGCTTCCCGTTTGAATTATGGCTTCTGCCGAGACGTCATGAGTTCGGCTTCCAGGTCTTCCCTGATTCGAACAGGATAATGCTTGCGCGGTGCTTAAAAAACATACTTAAGCGTATTAAAGTAGCGCTGAACGATCCGCCTTATAATTATGTGCTTCATACTTCACCCAGCTCGGTGCCGAGACCGGGCAAGCCTGACTATTGGGGGACAATGCAATATGACTTTCACTGGCATATCGAGATAATACCAAGGCTGATAAAAACAGCCGGATTTGAATGGGGATCAGGGCTTTACATTAATCCGACGGCTCCCGAAGAAGCGGCAAAGTTCTTAAGAGAAGTAGAAATATAGAAAAGTAACAAAGAGGAGGTGAGCGAAAATGGCAAGATCAAGAGAGGAAAGCCAGGGATCAAAAAGAATGGTAAGGTTCAACTTCAAGGCCCCTGAAGGAGCAAGGGATGTCAAGCTCTGCGGTTCTTTCACCAACTGGGAAAAAGGCGCAATAAGGATGAAGAACGCGAAATCTGGCGAGTGGAGCGCGACCGTGATGCTTGATCCCGGCGAATACCAGTACAGGTTCTTATCTGACGGGCACTGGTATAACGATCCTAGGGCCGATAAGCAGATGCATAATGTCTTTGGGTCCCAGAATTCGGTAAAAAGGATCCAGTAATGAGGGGAAACATGCCGCGAAAGAACAGAAAGAGAGAATACCCTCTCAAAAAGAGGGCAATGCGATCAAAAACGGACAAAATGGCCATGCCGTATCCTGTTCCTGCGCCTCCATCCGCGTCAAGTATCGGAGAACAGGCAAGGATCGAGGAGAGCAAGTATTATTCCGGTGTCCCGATACAGAAGTTCGAGGCCGAACGCGGCTTTGAGTTCCCTTATGCTTACGGGGATAACAGGATAGTTTTGATGGTGCGGGACCCATACTGGATCTTCACATACTGGGAAGTATCCGAAAAAAAGCTATCAGAGATCAAAACGCATCTAGGAAGTGAAACTTATAACAAGTGCACATGGTGCTTAAGGGTATATAAGACGGACAAATGGGAGTTCTTCGATATCAATCTTCCCGCTATGGCCAATAACTGGTATATCAATGTCCCATATCCGAATTCTTCATACTGTGTTGAGATAGGCGTTAAGACTTCGGACGGCCGATTTATAGCGGCGGCAAGGTCCAATATCGTAACTACGCCCCCCGACCGCATGTCGGATGTCATTGATGAAGAATGGATGATACCGGACTGGGAAAGGATGTACAGACTTTCGGGCGGCTTCGGCCTGCGCAGCGGTTCCGAAAGCCTTAAGGAGCTTATCGAAAAAAGGCTAAAGGAAGAATCGGCTTCCGGATGGATATCATCGATATCGAGCCCCATGAAGAAGCCGGGTAAGAGGCCGTTCTGGTCATGGGTGGAGGCTGAGCTCGTGATATACGGCGCCACTGAGCCGACGGCAACCGTGATGATCGACGGCAAGAAAGTGCCCCTGAGGCCAGACGGGACATTTACTTTAAGGTACGCCCTGCCTGACGGGCAACAGAATTTCCCCGTGGTCGCCACAAGAGACGACGGCGCGGAGAAAAGAAGGGTGGATATCGAAGTCGAAAGAAAGACGAATAAATAATGGCAAAAGGATACCTTGCTTTAGCCCTCCATGCGCATCTGCCCTTTGTCAGGCATCCCGAATATGAGGATTTCCTTGAAGAAGACTGGTTCTATGAGGCGCTGACCGAAACTTATCTTCCTCTGCTCCGGGTCTTTGAGGGACTGGTGAATGATAATGTGGACTTCCGCATTACAATGACCATTTCTCCAAGCCTTCTTTCCATGTTCGTGGATCCCCTCTTGCAGAATCGTTACCTGGCGCATATCGATAAGTTGATAGAGCTTTCATACAAGGAGATTGATCGTACGCGGCACGATAGCCGCTTTAATCATCTTGCGGAGATGTATAACAGGAAGTTCGTTGAGATGCGCGCTCTTTTTGAGGGCAAGTACCAGAGGAACCTGGCGCTCGCTTTCAAAAAATTCCAGGACATGGGGAAATTGGAGATCATAACTTGCGCCGCAACTCACTGCTACTTACCGCTACAGGAAATATACAGGAATGTTGTAAGGGCGCAGGTGAAGGTAGCTGCAGTGCAGTACGAGAAGATCTTCGGCAGGCGGCCGCAAGGGATATGGCTCCCGGAGTGCGGATATCAGCCGGGCGATGACCTGATACTCCGGGACGAAGGCATAAGATATTTCATCATTGACACTCACGGGATCCTTCACGGGACCCCTCGGCCCAAGTACGGCGTTTTCGCTCCAGTCTACTGCAGGTCCGGTGTGGCCGCGTTCGGGAGGGACATGGAATCCTCAAAGGCCGTCTGGAGCGCGGTAGAAGGATATCCGGGAGATAACAATTACAGGGAGTTCTATCGCGACATCGGATTCGACCTTGATTATGATTATATCCGCCCATATATCCATGCCGACGGCACAAGGATCCCGACAGGGATCAAGTATTTCAGGGTGACGGGAAGCGTCGACCTCTCTAGAAAAGAACCGTACGTAAGGCAGCGGGCTCTAGATAAAGCTGCAGAACACGCAGGAAATTTCATGTTCAACCGTGAAAAGCAGATCGAGCATCTTTACAATTATTTTGAGAAAGAGCCGATCATCATTTCACCTTATGATGCCGAGCTTCTCGGGCACTGGTGGTACGAGGGCCCTGAATGGCTTGATTTCATGATAAGGAAGGTTTATCACGACCAAAAGACGATGCAATTGACAACTCCATCCGAGTATCTTGACCAGCACAAGAAGAACCAGGTGGTCATGCCTTCGATGTCATCTTGGGGATGGAAGGGATATTCCGAAGTATGGCTTGAGGGTTCAAACGACTGGATCTACAGGCATCTGCACAAGATGGCCGAAAGGATGATCGAGCTTGCGAACTCCTTCCGGAGCGCTGACGGAGTCCTTCGCAGGGCGCTTAACCAGGCAGCGAGGGAGCTTATGCTTGCCGAGTCTTCAGATTGGGCCTTTATAATGAAAACGGGGACATGTGTCCCTTACGCGATAAAAAGGTTCAAGGACCATACGGAACGCTTCATGAAACTTTACGAATCGATAAGGTCAAATAATATCGATGAAAGGTTCTTGTCCGACATCGAATCAAAGGACAATATCTTCCCGGACATCGATTACAGTGTCTATGCTTCCTGATTCGGAGGGATCAAACTGAAAGCCGTTGTTCTTGCCGGAGGATTTGGGACCAGGCTCCATCCTTTGACGGTGAATACGCCAAAGCCCATGGTGCCTATCGCCAACAGACCGCTCATGAGCTATACGATAGAGCTTCTTTCACGCCACGGCTTCAAGGATATAACCGTATTGCTGTATCATCAGCCGCAGATAATAAAGGACTATTTTAAGGACGGCAGGCAATATGACGTTAAGATGTCTTACTGCATCCCGCCTGCCGACTATGGGACAGCAGGGGCGGTCAGGTTCGCCTGCCAGGGGATAAAAGAGCCGGTCCTTGTCATTAGCGCCGACCTGCTGACCGATATGGACCTTTCTTCGGCCGTGAAATTCCACAAAAAGAAGTGGGCGGCCGCGACGGTGGTGCTTGCAAGGACGAAAAATCCCATCCCGTACGGGATAGTTGTGCTTAACAGGGATATGTCGGTCAAGAAATTCCTCGAGAAGCCTTCATGGAGCGAGGTCTTCACGGATACCGTGAACGCCGGGATCTATATGCTTCAGCCGGACGCGCTTAAATTGATACCGAACAACAGGAAATTTGACTTCAGCGCCGATCTGTTGCCGCTCATGCTGGAAAAAAAGAAAAGGCTGTTCGGATTCGTTTCCGAAGGATACTGGACGGACATAGGGCAGCCGGATGATTTCGGTAAGGCAAATCACGATATCTTGAGAGGAGCGGTCAAATTCACCGTTCCGGGAAGGCGTATCAGAGGTAACGTCTATGTTGGCGAGAACGTATCGATAGCGCCGCTGGCCAAGATCGACGGGGTAGGGCACATAGGGAGCAATTCGGTCATTGAGGGGAACGTCATCATAATGAACTCTACGATCGGTGATGGATGCAAGGTAGGTAGGGGTTCCGTTCTTTCGGAATGCATAATCAGAGAGGGCGTTGTAATAGGGCAAGGGGCGAAACTTGAGAGGACAATAGTTGGTAAAAGTTGTAAAATCGGCGATGGTGCGGTCCTTGAACAGGGCTCAATGCTTGGCGACGGGACAGTGGTCGAAAAGAAAGCAAGGGTGAGGGAATACGTCAAGATATGGCCCGGAAAGACCGTCGAAGGCGGTTCTACGGTGACATCATCCATGATCCACAGGGAGCGATGGACGAGATCGATATTTGGAGCGTACGGCGTGACGGGCGTATGCAACGTTGAAATAACGCCCCAGTTCGCGGCGAACCTGGGCGCGGCTTACGGAGCGATCCTTGGCAAGGGAACAAGGATCACGTGCAGCCGCGATAGCCACAAGTCTTCGCGCATGATATACAGGGCGCTCATATCGGGCGTACTTTCCGCGGGGGTCAGCATCTCCGACCTTGAAATGGTGCCGATACCCGTTAACAGGTATGAACTGAGGGCGTTGAAGTCCCAGGGCGGATTCCATGTCAGGAAATCACCCTATGACCTTAAGATCGCGGACATAAAGTTCTTTGATGCCAACGGATTGGACTTGAGCTCGGCGAAAGAGAAAATGGTCGAGAAATTGTTCTTCTCCGAGAATTTCCCCGTGGTCTCTTCGGAAGAAACAGGGGAATTGTCATTCCCCTTTTACCGAGTGGCGGCCGGTTATAAAGAGGGAATGATCAATTACCTGAAAAAGGAACAGATAAAGGCGTCGGGGATGAAGGTGGTCATAGACTACGCTTTTGGTTCCGCATCCCAGATATTTCCCGCGATACTTGGAGAGCTCGGCCTTGATGTCATTTCGCTCAATGCGCATATAGATGAGACAAAGATCGCAAAGGACAAGGCGGCTTTCGAGAGGTCGCTGGAGCAATTAAGGGGCATCGTGAAAAGCGTCAAAGCCGACATCGGCATAATGCTTGATACCGGCGCGGAGAAGATATTCCTTTGCGACGATAAGGGCAACATACTTGACGGCAAGAAGGCCCTTGCGGCCATGACGATCCTTGCTCTCAGATCGAAGAAGGGTGGAATCATCGCTGTCCCGGTCAAAGAGCCGAGGATCATAGAGAAACTGGCGAAAGAAAATCGAGGCAAAGTGATGAGGATAAAGACAAGCTTCCGGGGGATGATGGAGGCGGCGACCAATTCGAAAGTGACACTTCTTGGCGAGAGCCTTGGCGGATATATCTTCCCGGATTTCATGCCTTTCTTCGACGGCATGCTTTCTGTCTGCAAGCTTATCGAGTATCTGTCAAGGGAGCAGGTCAGATTGAGCGATCTTGCAGAAGAGATACCGGAGATAAACCTTTTAAAGAGGGAAGTGGATTGCGATAATGAATGCAAAGGCAGGGTAATGAGGGAGCTTGCGAGCAGGGTGAAAAGGCCTGATAAGGTGGAATTGATCGATGGTGTTAAGATCTGGAGAGGCGGCGACTGGGTGCTCATCCTTCCTGATCCGGTCAGGCCTGTTGTGCAGGTGTTCGCGGAGGCCGATTCGCACAAGAAAATGGACATGCTCCTTGAAGAGTATGTCGATAAGATCAACAGCATTAAGGAGGGATAGGTAGTTGAAAGTACTGATCGTGTCATCCGAGATAGTCCCTTTTGCAAAGACAGGAGGGCTTGCCGATGTTGCTGGGGCGCTTTCAAAGGCGCTTAAAGAGATGGGGCATGACGTAAGACTTCTGACCCCGCGCTACAAGAAGACCGATAAAAAGAAATTCCATCTTAAAGAGCTTTTATCTGGGATCGAGGTTAAGATGGGCGGAAAGACGGAAAAAGTGGACATCCTTGAATCAAGGATCCCGGGTACGAAGGTACCCGCCTATTTTGTCGAGCACGAAGGATATTTCGGCAGCCGCGATGAGCTCTATACCGTTGCCGGGAAGGATTATGAGGATAACCTTGAAAGGTTCTCCCTGTTCTGCCTTGCCGCCATAGAGATGATGAAGAAGCTGGATTGGCAGCCTGATGTTATACACTGCAATGACTGGCAGTCGGCGCTTATTTGCGCATACCTGAAAGTGACGCTTAAGAAAGATCAGTTCTTCAGCAGGACAGCTACGGTCTATTCGATACACAACATGGGATATCAGGGCACTTTCCCTAAGGAAAAGCTCCCGTTGACCGGACTTGGCTGGGACACCTTTAGTACTGACGGACTTGAGTTCTACGGCAATATCGCGCTGACGAAAGCAGGCTTTGTCTATGCGGATGTCATAAACACGGTGTCGGAGACCTACGCGAAGGAGATACAAACGCCGGAGTTCGGACACGGACTCGAAGGCCTAATGAAGCACAGGAACAAGGACCTTTACGGGATCGTTAACGGGATTGATTACGACCTTTGGGACCCGGCCACCGACAAGATGATAACGGCAAATTACGATACGGTATCGATCGGTATCAAGTCGGATAACAAGGCCGCTTTGCAGAAAGAGCAGAAATTGCCCGAGAAGAATAACGTCCCCATGATAGGGATAATATCGCGGCTTGCCGACCAGAAGGGCTTTGATATTTTGGCGGAGGCCATCGAGAAAATAATGCACCTCAGGTGCCAGATGGTCATACTTGGAACAGGGGAGCCGAAGTACCACGACCTTTTCAAGAAAATGAGGGAGATGTATCCGGAACATATCGCAATAAATCTCGGATTTGACGCGACTCTCGCGCAGATGATTTACGCGGGATCGGACATGTTCCTTATGCCGTCGAGGTACGAACCTTGCGGCCTTGGGCAGCTGATAAGCTTCAAGTACGGCACAATACCAATAGTAAGGCTCACAGGCGGGCTTGCTGACACGGTAAAGGAGTTCGATGCTAAGAGCGGAAAAGGGGACGGATTCACTTTCAGGGACTATAGCGCAGAGGCTCTTATCTCGGCCATCAAGAAGGCCATAGAGACGTTCGCTTCGCAAAATACATGGAGGAAGCTGCAAGTGAAGGTAATGAGATATGATTATTCGTGGGGCTCATCCGCAAAAAAGTATATTGACCTTTATAGGACAGCGCTAGTAAAATCAGGGAAGAAACAATAAAAGGAGGTAGTCCGTGAAGAATATTTTTAAAATGATCCTGTACGGCTCTTTTATATGGTTGACCGGTTATATCGCTGGCTTCATCGCTTTCCCGTTGATCGAGATCTATTATATTTTGTTCAAGACCATTATGGTGATAGTGGGTGCGATAGCGGGTGCGATCTTCACGGCGCTTTATTTCAGGAAGATCGATAACGATTATCTGCCAGAGGGCATTGCTGTAGGCGTTGTCTGGCTTTTGGTTAATTGGTTGTTTGATTTTCTGCTTTTGCTGCCCTTGTCGAAGCAGCCGGTAAGCCAATATATGCTTGAGATAGGCCTTAGGTACCTGGCGATCCCTGCCATGACGGTAACGGTGGGCTATCTATTGGAGCTTAAAACAAAGGAATAGTTATCCATATATGGCGGATCATTTCAAATTGTCCCCATCAACCATCAATCTTTTCTGCGACTGCCCGAGATGCTTTTATCTCCACATGAAGATGAAGCTTTCAAGGCCGAGAGGTATCTTCCCGTCGCTTCCGGGAGGGATCGACAGGGTGCTGCGGGCATATTTTGATAAGTACAGGGATAAGGGCGAGCTTCCTCCGAACATGAAAGGACTGGTCCCGGGGAAACCAGTCAAGGAACTGCCCGGACAGCTGAAATACTACGATGAAGGATTGGCCGCGCAGCTTTCCGGAAAGCTTGATGAACTTCTTGAGATGGATGACGGGACATATTCTGTATTAGACTTCAAGACCAGAGGATCTTCCCCGAACGAGATGATACCAGCTTACCAGAACCAGATGGACCTCTACACTTTCCTGCTTGATAAGAACACGTATAAAATGAACGGATCAGCATATTTGGCATATTTTTTCCCAAAGTCCGCGGATGGAAATAATTTTGAGTTCGAACTTGAGATAAAAAAGCTCAGCGTGGACACGGGCAACGCTAAAAAGCTCTTTTCTGACGCTGTCAAAACGCTCCAGACAGAGCAAATCCCGGATCCTGATCCTGAATGCGAGTACTGTGCGTTCGAATACAAGAGAAGAGACCTTAAATAAGCGCTTCAAGCGCCTTCTTATAATTATTGAAGGTACCGTCCGAGAAAAGAACGAAGTTGACCTTTTCGATGCCTGTATTGCTCTCCAAATATCCCTTTACGGCCTTTAACGCTATCGGCGCTGCAAGCTCTTCCGGGTAACCGAAAGCTCCAGTTGAGATGGAAGGGAAAGATATTGTCTTGATCCCGTTATCTGCGGCAAGTTTCAAGCTGTTCAAATAGCAATCCCTTAGCAGTTCGGGCTCTTTTTTCTTGCCGCCTCTCCAAATAGGTCCAACGGTATGGATCACGAACTTTGCTGGAAGATCATACCCTTTAGTGATCACGGCTTCTCCGAACGGAAGGATGCCGCCGATCCGCCTTCGTCCTTCGTGCCTGCCTGCCGGCAAGGCAGGGCTTCGGCGGACAAGTCTTTTGGCTATTTTTATGCATTCTTCGTGTATACGCGGACCTGCCGCGCGGTGGATCGCTCCATCAACACCTCCACCACCCATCAGGCTTGGGTCAGCCGCGTTCACGATCGCATCCGTTCTTTCCGCGGTAATGTCACCTTTTATGAGGCTTATGATGGACCTGTTCACCTTTAATTGCATGGCCATATTATAACAAAGAACGAGGCCGGAGGTCAGGTTAGGTTATTGGCCCACCTTCTGTTTTCTAATGTTGTTGCTTGTTGATTTTCTTTATAGTAGTATTCACTCTGTTTCAGGAGGTGCGATAATGACAGAGGAGAAAAAGCAAATAAGATTAGAAGTTGATGATGAGATCGCGAAGGGCGCTTATTCCAACGTGGCGGTGATATTCCATAATCAGAACGAGTTCATAATTGATTTTGCGTTGGTCCATCCGCCGAAAGCAAAGGTGAGCGCAAGAGTGATAACAAGCCCGAGTCACGCGAAGAGCTTTTTAAAAGCGCTTGAGACCAATATTAAACAATATGAAAACCAGTACGGCCAGATAAAGGAAACAGAAGGGCCGGACAAAAGCCTCGGCCTCAAGCTGTCGAACAATTAAGGCATATGAAGCCGGAAGAAAGAATCCCGAAGATAATCGATATCCTAAAAGAAGAGTATCCAGATACAAGAACGGCCCTCGACTTCAAAAATCCGCTTGAAATGCTGGTTTCAACGATACTTTCCGCGCAGTGCACCGACAAGACGGTGAACAAGGTAACAGCAACACTTTTCAAAAAATACAGAACAGCTTCGGATTACGCAAAAGCGGACCGGAACGTCTTTGAGCAGGAGATAAGATCAACGGGTTTCTACCGGAACAAGGCAAAGAACATAATCAATATGACAAAAGCTCTTTCGGAGGATTTTGGCGGAAAGGTCCCGGATACAATGGAGAAGCTCGTCACTCTGCCGGGTGTGGGGAGGAAGACGGCGAATGTAGTTCTCTACAATGCTTTTGGCAGGTCCGAAGGTATCGCTGTAGACACGCACGTTATAAGGCTTTCACAGAGGCTTGGACTTTCAAAGCACGATGATGCGGTCAAGATCGAACAGGACCTCATGAGGATCGTGCCGGAAAAATACTGGGGCAAGGTCACGTACTATCTGATCGATCATGGCAGGGCTGTGTGCGACGCGAAAAAGCCGAAATGCCCGGAATGTGTTATCTCAAAATACTGCCCATCAAAGGACGAGTTCATAAAGAAATTCTACAATAAGTGATCTCAGGTCGCGGGTTATTGACCAAGATGATATAATCCTGCCGTGAGCTTGAAATATGTGATCCACAAGCATAATGCAAGTCATCTTCACTATGATCTCCGGCTCGAACATGACGGGGTATTAAAAAGCTGGGCGATCCCGAAAGAGCCTTCAAAAGACCCGAAAGTAAGGAGATTGGCCGTTCAGGTGGAAGACCATGAGCTTGGCTATGAGAAGTTCGAGGGGGAGATAGCGGAAGGCGAGTACGGAGCGGGCAAGGTCACCATCTGGGACAGCGGCTCTTACGAGCCGGTCAAGTTCGACAAGGACAGCATAGAGGTCGACATACGCGGCGCCAAGCTAAAAGACATCTATCATCTCATAAAGTTCAAAAAAGCAGGCGAGAAGGACTGGCTTTTCTTTAAGGGGAAGGATGTTTAGGATTAACCATAGATCTATCTTATTAGGTATTTTCTTTGTGCTGCTGGTGAACGGGGCATCATATGCCGGCATTAAGATCGATGGCAGGTTCAATGATTGGGCAAATGTCCCTAAGATATATTCCGACAAGAAAGGCGACGTCGATACCGCGCGCTCGGGGATGGACTTTTTGACCGTGAGCATGAAGCTTGAGGGCAAGTACCTTTATATCTTAATTAAAGGGATAAGCCAGACAGGCGGCAATTTTGACAACGGGGAGAGCCTTCCCAATATAAGCATAAGGATATCATTTGTCTCATCCTATAGTCCGCTTAACAGGATAAGGATAGCGACGGGTTCGGAAGAGCCAGGCGTAATAACAGTTTCACAGCCTTCGGCTAAGACGGTAAAATACGGCAATGCCGGCAATCCTTGCTGGAGGTTCGGGAAGATCGGGAAATGGCGGAACGGGGTAGAAGTGAAGATCCCTGTCTATACCGACAAGAACGGGGCTATGTGCGTCGGGGCGATGAACGGACCGGTGATACACAAGCGAGCGCAGGAAAAGAAAAGGCGCAGGCTCAGCGAAGCTTTCATAAGCAATGTGAACGTAAAGACGCACCTTTTCATCGATAAGGCGGAATTCCCCGTATATAACACTTCTTTGTGATAATAAGACACCTTATGTAAAGAAGCTAGCTACTGATGGGCTTTGCCCCTGAGATAGTCTTTTTGAGCATTGTTTGCCCCGTTTCCCTTTTCTTACTTCTTTTGTCTTGATACAAAAGAAGTAACAAGTAAAAATCAAGTGCCTTCCAGAGCACGCTTCGCTTCGCCTTCACCGACGCAGTCGGTGGGCTCGCTCGCTATAATAAGTTGTTATCTATTACGTATTTGTGGAAGGCACCTCAGCTTCCCCTTTATTGAATACTCAAGACCCCTTATCACCAATTTATCCTGCTCGGATCAACTTAGGAGGAAGCTGAAAACTCGACATTTTCTTTTACTCATGGTAGGATTCCTGATTAAAAGGAGGTATAAAATAATGAAAAGTTTCCTTAAAGTGTTACTGGTTTCCATCGTCTCTATTGTCTTGATCAGTTCCTTTTGTCTCGCTCAGGTCAGGTGGGGAGCGTTCTCGGAAATTGACGGAACTCCCTGTGGCTTATTGATGAGGATAGATAAAACATGGGATGTACAGCTATCGTATTCCAATACGGGAGCGGGCGCGGTAAATGCATATGCACTAAAGGGCACGTATTATTTTACGGCCGTAAGAGCTCTTGAATTTGGAGTGTTCGGCGAATATTTGGGCGGTACCGGTGGAATGACGACAATATCATTGGGAGGGTCCGTAAGGCACCAGTTATTCCAGGAGGTTGGGCTTAAAGCGGACGCGTATGTTATTAGTTTGTATAGTGGTACAGCTTCAGGCTCAGATATTTTCCCGCTTGGGGCGTGTATAGCGTTTACGATCGTTATATAGAAGCAAGTTAAGTTATTCTGAAGGCTGAGATGTCAGGAATTGGCATCTCGGCCTTTTCTTTTACTCGTATCTTAGGGCTTCAATAGGCAGCATCTTTGACGCCCTCATTGCGGGCCAGAGGCCGAATATTATCCCGACAAGGACAGAGAACGTGAAGGAAAGAAGTATCGAGCCTATCGATATATAGATCGTCCATTTAGCTATTGCCGACAACAGGAAGGAGATGAAAGCGCCGAAAAGTATCCCGATGATCCCGCCAAGGAAGCATATCAGAATGGACTCGATAAGGAACTGAATTAGTATATCGCTCCTTTGTGCTCCGAGAGCTTTGCGCAGGCCAATTTCGTGGGTTCGTTCCATTACCATGACGAGCATTATGTTCATGATGCCAATGCCGCCGACAAGCAAGCTGACTGCAGCGACCGCTCCCAACAAGAAAGCAAGTGTCGTTATCAGTGTGTTGGCGGCCTGCTGGATATCGGCCATGTTCATCACGTTGATGGTCTGCTTTTGAGCTTCCGGGATCCTGTGCGCCCTCATTATTTCATTGACAATATCTGACTGTGCTTCTGGTATATCTTCCTGATATCTGACCCTTACATCAAAATATGAGATATAGTCTTCGCCCATCAACCGGTACATCGCGGTCTTTATCGGGATGTAGACGCGGTCATCGGGATTCATGAAGCCGCCGCCGCCCTGCTTTTCAAAAGCCCCGATAACCGTGAAGTTTATCCGGTTAATCTTTATTGGCTGTCCGACAGGATTTTGGCCCGAGAACAACTCATCAACTATCGTCTGGCCAAGAACCGCCACCTTTGCACGGCTGTTCGCTTCAGAGGCGGTAAAGAACCTTCCGATGTCCAGCTTCATGTCGCGAAGCGCAGGGTAGTCAGGGGACGTGCCCACGATGCTAGTGTTCCAGTTGTTGTCCTGGAAGACCACCTGAGCTCTGCTGTTAACGTAGGGAACGACATATTGAAGGGTATTTATCTTTGACAGGGAGGTAAGGTCATCAAAAGTGAACCTTGTCGGAGCGCTCATACCCATCGATATGCCGCCCTGGCTGCGGGAGGCCCGCACTGACAGAAGGTTCGTGCCAAGGGATGCAAGCGTCTTCTCCATGCTGCGCTTTGCTCCGGTACCGAGGGCCAGCATGGTTATGACCGCCGCGACCCCGATCATGACACCGAGTATCGACAAGAATGACCTCATCTTGTTGTTTATTATCGACTGTAAGGCCTCAATGCCATAATTCATGAATTCAGAGAAGCAAAGAATGCGGCATTTCCTTTTTTCATCGATCGGCAGCTCAGGGACCTCGATCTTCCTGCTTTCAGCCTGTTTTTTGTCGGAGAGAATCTTTCCGTCGTGGAGCTGCACTACTCTTGATGCCCAGGCGGCAATGTCATGCTCGTGGGTCACCATTATTATCGTATTGCCTTCTTCATTAAGCTTCTTCAGGATCTTCATTATCTCCTGCGAAGAAACGGAATCAAGATTGCCAGTAGGCTCGTCAGCAAGGATAACGATCGGCTGGTTTGCAAGCGCCCTACTAAGAGCAACCCTTTGTTGTTGTCCCCCGGAAAGCTCATTTGATCTGTGCTTTAACCGATCACCAAGGCCGATATTGTTAAGTGTCGCAAGCACACGATCGCTTCTTTCTTTTGTTATCCCTCCGGCATAAATAAAGGGAAGCATCGCGTTCTCTGTTACGGTAAGTTTTGTGAGCAGGTTAAATGTCTGGAACACGAAACCGAAGAACCGGTTCCTTAGGCGGGCGTAATCATTCTCGTGAAGATCGGAGATGTTCTTTTGAAGAAGCCAATATTCACCCTTGTCAGCCTTGTCAAGCAGGCCAAGCACGGCAAGCAGGGTCGATTTTCCGGAACCGGACGGGCCCATTATCGCGACGAACTCGCCGGGATCTATTTTAAGGGAGACCCCCCTTAATGCGTTAACAGGGACCTTCCCGCCGATATAATAGGTCTTGTGTATATCCTTAAGCTCGACTAAGCTCATTAGTTCCTTCTTTGGAAAGGATTGACGGGACCGTGCGGACCATGCTGAGATTTGGATTCAAGGTCAGATATCATCTTCTTGTCGGGTATGACGACTTTATCGCCTTCCTTAAGTCCCGAAACGATCTCTATGTGCTGGGTGTTCTCAAGCCCCGTTTTTATCTGCACGGACTTAGCAGCAGAACCGCCGCGTTCTGCCTGGAAAACATAAGATAGATTGTTTATTTTCTTTACGGCGTTCAAAGGAAGGAGCAGGGCATCCCCTTTTTCCTCCAATATGAAGTTGACGCTTGTGCTCATGCCGGAACGGAAATATGAGGGCACAGAATCCGGCACGATATCCACCTCATATATAGTTACGTTATTGATGATCTTTGACTCATAAGCGATAAGTTCAACCTTACCTTTGATGATGCTTCCCTGATACGCGTCAAGTTCTATGTTGACCGGTTGTCCTATCTTGATCCTCCCGATGTCGGTCTCATCGACCTGCGCTTTCACTATCAGCTTGTCCGCCATTACGAGCACAGCGTCCATGGCAGTGACGGTCTGGCCGGGCTCTATGTTCTTTTGTATGATGAATCCGTCGAGAGGAGCCACGATCGGGGCCGGCTTGTAAACATCCTCCCATTTCTTGTACTCGGTCTCTCCCTTTGAACGTGCCGCATCAAGCAGCGCGGCCCTGTCAGATGAGCTCATATACGCGAGGATCTTGCCCTTTTTGACCGTTTGGCCTTCCGCCACAAGCACATCATCTATCCTGCCCGAAAGAGGCGGCTTTATCTCAAGCCTGTTGCGCGGCATCACGGATCCAGTGGACGGTATTTGCGCTTTTATCGGTCCTCTTGTGACAGTGACAGTTTGGAGCGATCTTCCTGCTTTTCCGCCGCAGGAGACCGAAGTGAGGACCAATAACACCATCATAAACGGGATCACGACCATTCTTAACTTTTCTATTTTCATTTTACCCAACCTCCGTATGTTTTATGCCATAAAGCCTCTGCCAGATATGCCGATCTTTGAGATGAGAGAAGATTCTTCTGCGCCTGGACGTAGGTGTTCTCGATCCTGTACCATTCGTCGTAATTGACAAGACCGTTAAGGTATTTTGCCTGTGTTATTTGGGCCCTTTCCCCGCTTGCTTCCAGCTGGACCTTTGATACATCAAATGATTCTATCGCGTTCCGGTAGCCGGCCAGTGCGTTTTGAAGATCATACTGTAGGGCTTTCGATGAAACGTCAAAGTCGGCTTTTGCCTGGTCAAGCTGTGAACCCTTTATGAAGCTGTCGGCGAAATTGCTCCCGCCTGGGAAAAGCGCATAAGAAAGGTTCAGGCTCCAGGAATTGCCGGGATTACCGGGGGGCCAATCGCCTCCGGAGCTTCTTCGGCTGGCGCTTAATGACAGCGATGGCAAATAGCCTGCGTATGTGGTTTTCTGGGAGATCTCGGATGATTCAAGCTGTTTTTGTTTCATTATATATGTTGGGGACACTTCGAGGAGCTTTTGCATATCCGGTTCTCCCGCTTTGGTCAGTTCCGGGGGATCCTCAACGTTCTTTACATCGGCCTGGAGCAGCTGGGAGAGTTTTAAAAGTGCCAGCGCAAGTTCGCGCTGAGCGGCCAAGTGATCATGATTGGAGTTCGCCTCATCGGCTTTTGTGGTCAGATAATTGCCTCTATCTTCCTTGCCGCTCTCGTATCTCAGCTGGATAAGCTTGGTATTCTGTTTCCTCTGGTCAAGTATCTCCTTTGAAAGCTTAACGTTCTCCTGCGCGGTAAGCGTATTTATATACGCTGACCTCAGGTCGTAATAGTAGGCGGCCTGGATAGATGTGAGATTCGCTTTCTGGTATTCAAGGTCGGCATATGCGGACTGGATCCCGTAAAGGTTATCAAGGCCGCTGAACAGGGTTTGCGAGACAGAAATGCTTGTAGAGTAGGACCTTGATGCTTCGGGGGTCGCATCAGTGCTGTTCTCTGACATTCCAGCGCTTAGTGAGAGTTGCGGGAGGATGCTTGAGTAAGCCCTTCTGTATGTCCATTCCGAGGCTTCCAGCTGCTTTTTCGCGCTCATGATCTCCCCGCTGTTCTTTGAAGCAATATCAAGCGCTTCGTTCCAGGTCAGCCCAAAAGCTGCCTGCCCGAGACAAAAGGACAATATTATATAATATATGATAATTCTCATAATTTTTTGGACAATAAGGCATTATAGTATCGCGGCATGAGTATTTCAAACATTTTTTGTCTGCAGCAGTGAAAACTTGATTAACCGTCATTAAGAAAGTTTGCGTATAGATAAGGATGAAAAAAGTCACATAGTAAAAACTTTCCATTGAAGATGCTTATAACCTAAATGTATGCTTCGATCCCTTTGGCTTATGTGCCAAAGAATCTAAAGCAAGGATTACAGTTTATCAGTGATCCGCCGGTCAAAAGCTCATCAGGGCGAATCCGACACCGATAAGCACCAGGATCCATATATTGATCCCATGAAGCATCCCCAGACCGTTAAGCGCGATCAGTAATCCGGTTATGAACAGCGCTCTTCCGAAAAAGCCGCTTCCGCCGTTATCATGATAATTCCCCCATTTATACCACGGCCCGCAGCATTCTTTTCCCTTGAATCCCTTCTCCATCTTGCTGCCGACAATCTTACCTATCTCATCCCACGTTGGCTCCGTTTTCCCCTTTTTCTTTGGCATCTTTTTCACCTCCTTAAGTGATAATAGCCATATTACAATAAAAAGTTTACTTTATCAGCTCGCTTAATCTGCAACCTAGTACTTTTTCCATGTTCCTCGATATCTCTTTCCATATAAGCCGGGTAGGGCAGGAGCTGAATTTCCTGCAGTAATTCCTGTCAGTGATGCATCGCACGATCGAGGTCGATCCCTCCAGCACAAGATAGATATCAATGAGCTTTATCTTTGAAGGATCCTTTGAAAGCATGTAGCCGCCCTTTGCGCCGCGGAAGCTCTTAACAAGTTTTGCTCTTTTTAGAGGGCGAATGAGCTTCTCAAGATACTTCATAGAGACATCCTGGCGCTTTGAAACATCACTTAGCAGGGTAGGCCTCTCTTCTCCATAATGCTTGGCAAGGTCCATCATCAACCTTGTACCGTATCGAGCTTTAGTCGACAGCTTCATGATGATATTCTACCATAAAGGTATAGTATAAAGGAAGGCGACGAGAGATGAGCATGACAAAGATATTTGCAGTAGCATTGCTGATCATTATGTCGTTATCCTTTGCGGCATTTGCAGCATCAAAATGTTGCAAATCATGTTGCTGCTGCGGCGCAAAAAGCGTAGAATGCTGCAAAATTAAATAAGATAATTGAAATTATCTGTATTTTGTGTCGACATATAAATGCCATAAGCGGGAACTAGTATGCCCCGCTTTTCCCGCAGAACAGCGGGAGGGCAGACGGTCGAAAAGGTTCATGAACCAGAGACTTCTTCACGGTTCATGACAGAGTAGGCCGCTCCGGATCGACCCCGTTAAAGGTCAGGAGTATCTTCCGGCAAAAGCCGGGACGTACTCGGTAAGGTCCTGATCGCGAGATCAGGATAAAATAAGGTGGTAACACGAGGCCTCTCGTCCTTATGCGAGCTTTAGGATGAGAGGTTTTTTCGTTTATTAGTGGTATAATGTTCCAGCTGGGAGAGTGGTTTTTATGGATAAGATCGCAAAAGATATCACGGAACTGGTGGGCGAAACGCCCCTTGTTTACCTTAACAGGGTATCCAAGGTCACGGGCGCTAACATCGCGGCAAAGCTTGAATCGTTCAATCCTTTATCCAGCGTAAAGGACAGGATCGCATTGGCGATGATAGATGCCGCGGAAAAGAAAGGGAAGATCAAGAAGGATACCATATTGATAGAGCCTACCTCCGGCAACACCGGGATTGGGCTTGCTTTTGTCGCTGCGGCCAGAGGATATAAGCTTGTCCTGACAATGCCGGAGACGATGAGCGTGGAAAGAAGGAAGCTCCTGAAGGCTTTCGGGGCTGATATTATCTTGACCGAGGGAGCCAAGGGGATGGGCGGGGCGATAAAGAGGGCGGAGGAGATTGCCGCTTCCGACAAAAGATATTTGATGCTCCAGCAGTTCAAGAACAAGGCAAATCCGGATATCCACAGGCGCACAACAGCCGAGGAGATATGGGAGGATACATCGGGTAAAGTAGACATCTTTGTTGCTGGGGTCGGAACAGGAGGGACCATAACGGGCGTGGGGGAAGAGCTTAAGAAAAGAAAAAAGGATGTCGAGGTGGTCGCGGTCGAGCCTGAAAGATCAGCGGTGCTTTCCGGCGGGCAGCCGGGCACGCATAAGATCCAGGGGATAGGGGCCGGTTTTGTGCCGGAAATACTTAACGGGGACATAATTGACGAGATAATCAAGGTCAAGGACGGCGATGCGTTTGAAATGGCCAGGAGACTGGCAAAAGAAGAGGGGATACTGGCAGGGATCTCATCTGGAGCTGCCGTTTGGGCTGCTATTGAAGTAGGGAAGAGGCCGGAGAATAAAGGAAAATTGATCGTTGTTATTTTGCCTGATACAGGCGAAAGATATTTAAGCACAGAGCTATTTGATCAGTAAGCGAGGTGGTCCGTATGTTGTATATCATGTATGGCCCACTTGCAGTGGGCAGGTCCAGAAATTAATAATTACTTATGAGGTGATCTTTATATGGCAAAAACATTAAAGGAAATCAATGAAAAGATAAAAAAGGGCCAGGCGGTCATCGTAACTGCCGAGGAGATTATCGATATCGTTGAAAAGAAGGGCGCTGAAAAGGCCGCGAGGGAAGTTGACGTTGTGACCACGGGCACATTCGGCCCTATGTGTTCATCGGGAGTTTACCTGAACGTGGGCCACTCTAAACCGAAGATCAAACTCGGCGGAGGACGTGCGACATTCAACGGCGTGCCTGTTTATACGGGCTTTGCGGCAGTTGACGTCTACCTGGGCGCAACGGCAATGCCGGACGATGACCCGAGGAATGCCGTGCATCCGGGGGAATTCAAATACGGCGGCGGCCATGTCATAGAAGACCTTGTCGCGGGAAAAGATGTTGTGCTTGAGGCAACGGCTTACGGGACCGACTGTTATCCGCGAAAAGAGCTGAAAACACTGATAAATATCAAGGATCTCAATGAAGCGGTGCTGTTCAACATGAGGAACGCCTATCAGAACTATAATGTTGCGGTCAATTTGTCGGACAAGACGATCTATACTTATCTTGGAGTGCTCAAGCCAAAACTTGGGAATGCGAATTACTGCAGCGCAGGGCAGCTTTCACCGCTGCTCAATGATCCTTTTTACAGGACAATCGGGATAGGCACAAAGATATGGCTTGGAGGAGGGATCGGTTATGTGGCGTGGCAGGGGACACAGCATAATCCGTCAGCCCCAAGGCTTGCCAACGGAGTTCCAAAGCGGCCGTCGGGTACGCTTGCGGTCATCGGGGACCTGAAACAAATGAGCTCAAAATGGCTCAAAGGCGTATCTTTCTACGGTTATGGAACAACGCTTAATGTCGGGATAGGCGTGCCGATACCAGTATTGAATGAGGAGATCGTCAAGCACGCTGCAGTGAAGGATTCCGATATAATCGCGGCAATCGTCGATTACAGCGAAGCGTATCCTAATGGGAAAACCGATGTGCTAGGCGAGGTTGATTACGCAAAGCTGAAGTCGGGAGAGATAGAGATCAACGGCAAAAAAGTCCCGACATCCGGAATATCGAGCTATTCCAAGGCGATAGAGATAGCGGAAGAGCTGAAGAGCCAGATCAAGAAAGGCGAGTTCACTCTGACGGAGCCGGTGGCGCCGTTGCCGGGCGCGGAATCAGGGGTAAAGTTCAAGCCGCTCAATGAACGGCCGGTAAAATGACTTTATGTGTCACCCTGAGCCCTTCGTCCTACAGACTCAGGGTAAACTCCGCGAAGGGGCTGGGTCGGGGGCGGTTGGGTCATTCTGAGTGAAGCGAAGAATCTGTGTCAGGGGTGGGGCATGATAAAATTAAGCCTGTAGACTCTTCCTGCCTGCCGGTAGGCAGGCGCCCTTCGGTTCAGAGTGACGGTTGCGAAAATGAATAAGAAGGAGAATATTTATGTCAGTATCACACAGGATAGTGCTTACTTTTCCGAAGAAGAAGATCGATCAGCCTATAGTATATAAGCTGATCAAGGACTATGACCTTGTGTTCAATATACTCCGCGCGAGCATAAAGCCGGATGACGAGGGCCTTATGGTGCTTGAAATAACCGGTGAGGAATCGAACATCAATAAGGGCATCGAGTACCTGAAGAAGCTGGGCGTCAAGATACAACCGCTTTCAAAGGACATCGTCGTCAACTGGGAAAAATGTACGCAATGCGGAGCGTGTGTGACGCAGTGCCCGACGAACGCGCTTTATATCAAGGACAGGAAGATGATGAAGGTGGAGTTCGATCCCGAAAAGTGCATTGCCTGCGAGCTTTGTGTACTACCTTGTCCGCCGAGAGCGATCGAAGTCCACTTTTAATAAGGCTAGTTAGAATAGGTGAGGGGGTATTGGAAAAATTGACGGGCAGGCCTTGTCCGCCGAGAGCGATCGAGGTCAAATTTTAAAGGATCAAGAAATACATGGGAGGGGAGAAGATGGGCAAGGAAAAAGCGACCATAGTTGTTTTCAGCGGCGACCTTGATAAGGTCATGGCCGCATTTATTATTGCGAACACTGCGGCGGCGATGGGGAAGGACGTGACGATGTTCTTCACTTTCTGGGGATTGAACGTCCTGAGGAAGTCGATATTGAACTTGAGGGCCCCCAACATATTGCAGAAGCTGTTCAGTTTCCTTAACCGAGGCGGAAAAGAGAGGCTGCCGCTGTCGAAATTCCATCTTTTCGGCGCAGGCACTTTTATGACGAAGCTTTTGATGAAAATATATAAGATCCCGACGATAACCGAGTCATTGAAGATCGCAAAGGAGCAGGGAGTGAAGATCATCGCCTGCACAACGACGATCGGCTTCATGGGGCTATCCAGGGATTCCTTTATACCCGAGGTTGACGACCTCGCCGGCGCTTCTACCTATCTCGGCGAAGCTTTCGACGGAAAGGTGAACCTCTTTATATAAGTATGACCATCAAACCAGATACAACTATAGACTGCTTCGGACTGCTCTGCCCGATGCCGATCATACAGACATCCAGGAAGATGAAGGAGATGCAGGTAGGTCAGGTACTGGAGGTGCTCGCGACCGATGAGGGGATCAAGAAGGATATGCCCGCATGGTGCAAGGCAACGGGACAGGAGTTCATGGGTGTGGATGAGAAAGAGGGCGAATACAGGGTTTTTGTCAAAAAGCTGAAAGGATTGGAATGATCCCATGAAAAAGCTGCTTTTCTTTTACGTATTCATATTTATATTGAACGTTTTCGCTTCAGCCGGTGAGATAAATGTCGGCGACCATACCATAAACGAATATTTTTATTTCCAGCCCAAGTACAGCTCGGGTCCAGCCATTACCGATTCATTTACGATAAGCAGAGCCAGGATCGACCTCTGGGGGAACATCGGGGAAAAGAGCGCTTATTTTATCGAGATAGATGCCGCATCAAGCCAGCCGCTGGTCTACAGCTGGGCAGATCTTCTATTTGACGCGAATAACAAGATAACGATAGGAAGGATATATTATCCGTTCAGCCTTGAATATTCAACCCCGCCATGTAAATTTGACACCATCAATCCAACTTCGATGCTATGGGCATATTTCGGCTATTCAAGGGATATCGGGATACAGTGGAGCAGCAAGTATGATCTTTACAAGTATTATATCGCGGTCGTAAACGGAAGGGATTGGGAGATGACCGACAACAATGATACAAAGGACATTGTCGGAAGGTGTGTTCTTTATCCAGTAAAGGACCTGGGTATCGGTATATCATATTACAACGGGAAGTCGGGGACAACGGAAGCGGACAAGATACTCGGCGGAGGGGAAGTTTCGTATATTGCCGGGGACTTTTCCTTCAAAGGCGAGCTTTATGCCGGTAAGAACTCGGGCATAGAGACGCGTGGATGGTACGTTCAGCCGTCCTATTATGTCTTGCCGGGGATCCAGACTCTGATCAAATATGAGGAATGGGACAGCGATTTGAGCGTTGCAGGGAATGGTAATATAATAACAACCTTGGGAGTTAACTGGTTCTATGATAAGACTACAAAACTACAGATCAACTATATTTCAAACAAGGAAGAAACCGCTGAAACGGACAATGATCAGCTCCTCATGCAGCTGCAACTATCCTTTTAATGTCCTGCTGCTTGTGCTGGTGCTTGCCGTCATAGGAGGATGCGCGGCGCAGAACAACGGGATATATCTCCCGGGTCCGACCGGGCTTTCCGCCTCGTCAAAAAGCACGACAAGCTTCATGCTTTCCTGGTCGGATATTTCTGCCGCAGAATATTACATCGTTTACAAGAACGGTATCCAATATGCGACGGATGTGATGGCAGCTTCGAGGCTGATAAGCGGGCTTACCTCCAATACCACTTACAGGATGACTGTCAGTTATGTTGTGGGCAGTGCCGAGTCTTCCCAGTCAGATTCATATTATGTTAAAACAATGTGACTTTTCTTTTTGGGCTCGAGAGATTATAATCTGATCGTTAAGGAGCTTGGTTAATGGCAAAGATTAAGACCATCGGTGTCATAACTCCGGGGGGCGATGCGCCCGGGATGAATCCCGCGATAAGAGCGGTGGTAAGGACCGCGATATTCCACGGGCTTAGGGTAATGGCGATCGAACGGGGTTACGCCGGACTTATCGGCGGCGATATCCGACCCATGGACCTGAAATCGGTTTCGGGCATTATTAGCCGGGGAGGCACGATATTGAAGACTGTAAGGTGCGCCGAGTTCAAGAAGAGGTCATTCAGGAAGATCGCGGCAAGACAGATAAGGGAACATGGCATCGATGCGCTTGTCATTATAGGCGGCAACGGCTCGCTGGCAGGTTCCCACCTCTTATACAAGGAATTCGGGATCCCTTCGGCGGTCGTACCGGCCTCTATCGATAACGATGTTCCCGCGACAGATGCATCGATAGGATTTGACACGGCGGTGAATACCGCGCTTGACGCTATCGACAAGATCAGGGACACGGCCGCGTCGCACGAGCGCATATTCGTTGTCGAGGTAATGGGACGGAAGAACGGCTTTATTGCTCTTGAGGTGGGGCTTGGGGCAGGGGCCGAGATCATACTTATACCGGAGGTCAACTGCGACCTTGATCGGGTATGTTCCAGACTGAAAGACGGCATAGACAGAGGGAAGGCATCAAGTATAGTTGTTGTCGCAGAGGGCGTATGCAGTGCCAATGATGTCGCGGAGCATGTAAAGAAAAAGCTTAATGTTGACGTGAAGGTGACGGTGCTTGGCCATATACAGAGGGGAGGGTCACCTTCCTCTCATTCAAGGGCGCTTGCAGCAAGACTTGGATCTGCCGCCGTGGAGCTGCTGATAAAAGGCGATAAGAACAAGATCGTGGGAATGAGCGGCGGAAAAGTCATTGCAACGGACGTTAGCGCTGCGATAAAGAAGAAAAAGAAAGTCGACCTCTCGATCTATAAGCTTGCCGGGAAGCTTTCAATATAAACATGCCTCAAGATAAACTTTCGGCCCTGAAGGATATACTGCTTCAATGTAAAAGCCTGGTCATAGCTTATTCCGGCGGAGCGGACAGCACCTTTCTGTTAAAAGTCGCGAATGATGTCCTTGGCGGGAGAGTGCTTGCGGTCACGGCAAGATCAGAGACCTACACGGAGGAGGAGGCAAGCTTCGCTGAGCATTTCTGCAGGGATAACGGGATCAGGCATAAATTCATCAGAACAAACGAATTCAAAGATGAGAATTTCGTTTCTAATCCGCCGGACCGCTGCTATTTCTGCAAAAAGGAGCTTTTCTCAAAGCTGAAGAAGATCGCAAAATCGGGAAAGTATGAATATGTTGTCGATGGGACCAACTCTTCCGATTCAAATGATTACAGGCCGGGATCAAGGGCAAAGGAGGAATTGAAGGTGAAAAGCCCGCTTATGGGGGCCGCTATCGGCAAGAATGATATAATAAGTATGTCTAAAGAAATGGGACTTTCAACGTGGAACAGGCATTCATCCGCCTGTCTTGCTTCAAGGATCCCTTACGGGACGAGGATAACAAAGGATCTGCTTTCAAGGATACATGAAGGCGAAAAATTCTTGAGAGGGCTCGGCCTCGGCCAGGTCAGGGCGAGGCACCACGGGAACCTTGTCAGGATCGAGGTCGAGAAAGATAAGCTGTCCGAGGTGCTTCAGGAGGACATCGCCGACGAGATCAGCAGGAAGTTCAAAAAATTAGGTTATATTTACATAACGATCGATGCAAGGGGATACAGGACAGGCTCAATGAACGAAGGATTTTGATGTATTATTACTTTTCAAAGCTGATAGCAGATGACCCGATAAAGAAGTCATCTAGCGTCCCGATTCCTCTTTTTGCAAGATAATATGAGACCTCTTCGGTTATCGCAGGGACCTGATCGGTAACCGGCAGATCACCCGCAAAACCGAGATCGCTCTTGAGTCGCCTCCCTAGCTGGAAGTAGGTCTGCTCCAAAGTAATTTTCTCTTCAGCAAGCTTTCTTGCGCGCTCAGCATCGTCTGTAAGGAGCGTTACTGAAACAGATCGTATCCTTGCCTTGTTATCGAACCAAAAGATCCCTTTAAGCAGGGCATAACTTTCCTCATGCCGGTCGAAGGCTCTTAAAAGCGAGAAGCTTTCCGCTACAACAAGATGGGGCATCAATGTACTAGTTTTAATAGCAAAATATCCGGACCTGGCATCAAAAACATAGCCGATAGGCAATAGTTGTTCGTTCGGCAATGACAGGACTGCCGGTTTGACCACTTCATTTACCACCCTTTCGAGCGCCGTCATTGTATTTATTATTATTGTTGATCTTTCGGTGGCTGATTCCACTGTAGGTATATCCGTTCCCTCTTTGACATGCAGCATGGATTCTGACGGTGATATCAGGTAAATGATCGGAGGTATGCTGTTCATGTCGACTGGTTTTGCCTGCGGATCGAACGGCTTAGCATCCGATCGGAACTTTGTGACGCTGTCTGCCTGGATAGGCGCGCTTATTGCTTTTGCCCAGAGTCGGAGCTCCCTCGCGGTGGGCTGTACCATCATGGTCCCCATCGTAGCACCTCGATGGTTTATCGAAAAAAACAAACAAAAATTTCAAGGACGCGTAAAATAGTAGTTGACAAAAACACTCAACAATAATATAATCTTTCTCCATCATGAAAATGACAACAAAAGGCAAGTATGCTGTTTCCACCATGTGCGAACTGGCGGGTGCTTATTCCTCAGGGAACGGAAAGTATCTGCGCGCTAAGGACATCGCGGAAAGCCAGTTCATGTCTGAGCTTTACGTTGAGCAGATCCTGAACAGGCTAAAGAAAGCCGGACTTGTAAAAGCGGTCAAAGGCCCTAAAGGGGGATACAGCCTGTCAAAGAGCCCGAAACAAATAAAGATAGGCGAGATCATCGTGGCGACCGAAGGGCCGATATCGCTTGTGCAGTGCATTTCAAAAGATGAAAGCGGAAAGTGCAGCATGTCCGCGAAGTGCAAGACAAAGAAATTCTGGTCAAAATTGAGCAGGGTCATCGAGAACGTTCTGGACAAGACCACCCTTGATGATCTTTGTTAGGAGATATTAAATGAAGCGAATATATATGGATTATGCGGCCACAACGCCAATGCATCCGGAAGTCCTGGAGGCAATGGGGCCGTATTTTGCGGATAAATTCGGCAACCCCTCGAGCATTCACTCGTTTGGGAGGGAAGCGAGGGAGGGCATCGATGCATCAAGGGATACGATCGCCTCATTTATGGGGGCAAAGTCCGAGGAAATATTCTTCACGTCAGGGGGGACAGAATCGGATAACTTTGCGCTTGAAGGAGTGGTATATGCTAACGAGAAGAAAGGGAACCACATCGTATCAACAACGATCGAGCACCACGCGGTCATTAACTGCCTGAAATTCCTTGAAAAAAGAGGATTCAAGGTGACATATGTGCCGGTGGATGGCGACGGCCTTGTCGATCCCGAAGATGTCAGGAAGGCGATAACGGATAAAACGGTGCTCGTGTCAGTCATGCATGCGAACAACGAGATAGGCACCATCGAGCCGATATCTGTTATCGGGAAAATATGCAGGGAGAAGAACGTTTATTTTCATACTGATGCCGTCCAGACTTTCGGCCACTTGAAGGTAGATGTCAACGAATTGAACATTGACCTCCTGTCTGCTTCCGCACACAAGCTTTACGGACCGAAAGGTGTCGGCATACTTTATGTCAGGAAAGGCGTGAAGCTGGTCCCGTATCTACACGGAGGCGAACAGGAAAGAGGAAAGCGTGCTTCAACGGAGAATGTCGCGGGGATCGTCGGTTTTGGGAAAGCCGTCGATGTCGCAAAAAGGGAAATGGCCGAGCTAGAAGGCAGGCTGTCAACAATGAGGGACAAGCTTGTCAGGGGTATATCCTCAAGCATTGAAAAGATAAGGCTCAACGGACATCCGGCAAAGAGGCTTGCGAACAATGTCAATGTCAGCATCAATTATGTCGAAGGCGAGTCGATGCTATTGAAACTTGATCTCGAAGGTGTATCTGCCTCAACGGGATCTGCGTGCAGCTCGAACTCTCTTGAACCATCGCATGTCCTATTGGCGATTGGCCTGCCGCATGAGGTCGCGCATTCATCACTAAGGCTTACGCTTGGAAGATGGACAACGGAAGAAGAGATAGATCGCGTGCTGGATGTTTTGCCGAGGGTTGTTAATAAGCTAAGAGAAATGTCTCCTTTGAGAAAGTAAACGAGCCCGTCACTCTGAGCAAAGCGAAGAGTCTGTGATCATAAAGTATATAGATTCTTCGGTCACTTCGTTCCCTCAGAATGACAAAATAAAGGAGGAATGGTAAATATGGCGCCAGGCGGTTATTCAGATAAGGTTATGGATTATTTTGCGCATCCTAGGAATGTCGGGGTGATCGAGGATCCCAGCGGGGTGGGGAAGGTGGGAAATCCTGTTTGCGGGGACATAATGGAACTTTTCATAAAGGTGGAAGATGGCAAGATCGTTGACGCGAAGTTCAGGACGTTCGGCTGCGGGGCGGCGATCGCGACATCATCAATGGTGACCGAGATGGTAAAGGGAAAGACCATAGAAGAAGCCCTCAAGGTATCGAACAAGGCGGTCGCGGAAGCGCTTGACGGTCTTCCTCCGGTCAAGATGCACTGTTCTGTGCTTGCGGAGGACGCGCTGAAAGCGGCGATCGATGACTACCTTAAGAAGTCAACGGGGAAAGGGCTGCCCGGATTCAAGCCCAGGGAAGAAGAGCATGAAGGTGAGGAACATTAAGAAAAAGCGGGTGGTCGTGGCGATGTCCGGAGGGGTGGACAGCTCTGTCGCTGCGGCGTTGCTGAAAGATCAGGGCTATGATGTCATCGGCATCACAATGCAGATATGGCCCGCCTTCGTCCCACGGACTTCGGCGGGCAAGCCCGACTTAGCCAAACTTTCAAGCGACGATCCATCAGGCAAACATGAGTCATGCTGTTCGCTTTCTGCAGTGGAAGACGCAAGGCGCGTGGCTGACCTGATCGGCATCCCTTACTATGTGCTCAACTTTCAGGACATTTTCAAGAAGAAGGTGATCGACGACTTTATATCCGAATATAACCGCGGGAGGACCCCCAATCCATGCATAAGGTGCAACCAGTACATAAAATTCGATGCCCTGCTCAAGAAAGCGCTGGAACTTGACGCGGACCATATTTCAACGGGCCATTACGCGAAAGCGGAAAAAGAAGGCGGCAGATACGTGCTTAAGAAGGCCGACGATCGAAACAAGGACCAGTCATACGCGCTTTACACATTAAGCCAGGAAGCGTTGTCCATGACGCTGCTTCCGCTTGGTTGTATCGAGAAGAAAGAAACAAGAAAGATCGCTAAAAAGCTTGGTCTAGCCGTGGCAGATAAGCCCGATAGCCAGGAAATATGCTTTATACCGGGGAATGACTATGCTGAGTTCTTTAAAAGGGTATCTCCCGAGACGATAAAGCCAGGTCCTATAGTGGACGTGAAAGGGAACGTCATCGGGATGCACGGCGGCATACAGTTCTTCACGATCGGGCAGAGAAAAGGCATGGGTTTAGCGCGCCCCGAACCAACTTATGTAGTGAAAATAGACCAAAAAACCAACACTTTGGTCGTCGGAAGTAAGGGTGACGTTTTGGGTGACGAATTGATTTTAGGTGAAATTAACCTCGTTTCAGTAGATAAAATAGAGGGTCCGGTCAAAGTCAGGGCAAAGATCAGGTATAATGCCGAGGATGCAGATGCCACGCTGTATCCCTTGGATGATAAGATAAAGCTCAGGTTTGACGAGCCCCAGCACGCGATAACGCCCGGGCAGTCCGCGGTTTTTTACCGGGGTGATGTTTTGGTTGGAGGGGGAATAATCGAGAAGGGGACGTCTTAATGGTTAACGACCTTATAAAAAGGATAAATGAGCTAAGGAAAACAAGGAATGCTGTTATCCTTGCCCACAATTATCAGGTTCCGGAAGTCCAGGATATCGCGGATTTTGTCGGGGATTCACTTGGATTGTCCATTCAGGCGTCAAAAACAAAGGCAGATGTCATAATCTTCTGCGGTGTTCATTTCATGGCAGAAACAGCTGCTTTGGTATGCGAAGGAAAGAAGGTTATCGTCCCCGACGTGAACGCCGGATGTCCGATGGCAGACATGATAACTCCTGAGGATGTGAGGAAGTTGAAAGCGAAGCATCCCGCGGCAACGGTGATCGCCTATGTAAATACGTCAGCTGCGGTAAAAGCGGAATCGGATTACTGCTGCACATCGGCAAATGCGGTGAACGTTGTTGAAAAGCTAAGGGAAAGGGAGCTTATATTCATACCTGATAAATACCTGGGAGACTATGTTTCAAAGAGAACGGGCAAGCAAATGATATTGTTCAACGGTTTCTGCCCGACACACGTAAGGATAATACCGGAACATATCAAAAAGGCAAAAGAAGTGCATCCTGGGGCTGTCGTGATCGTTCACCCCGAATGCCTTCCTGAAGTGATCGAAATTGCCGACAAGGTGGCCTCGACCGGCGGCATGATCAAATTTGTAAAGGAGTCAAGGTCAAAGGAGTTCATAATCGGTACTGAGGTTGGGCTAATACACAGACTTGCCAAAGAGAACCCGAGCAAGAGGTTCTATCCTGCCACGGAGCTTGCGATATGCCCTAACATGAAAAAAACAACACTTGAAAAGGTCCTGTGGTCGCTTGAAGAAATGAAAACTGAAGTGACCATTCCAAGCCACATCAGGGTGAGGGCAAAAAAGCCCATCGATAGGATGATAGAAATAAACAGGAACGACTGATCACGCTGTGTCACTCTGAGCGAAGCGAAGAGTCTTTAAGCTATAAAGTGTCATGACCCACACCAAACACAGATCCTTCCCCTTCGACTTCGCTCAGGGTCAGGATGACCAATCCCTCCAATCGGGATTCTTCGTTTGCTTAGCTTCCTCAGGAAGACATGGAACAAAAACCCCGAAATAAATCTAATTCAAAAGTGAAATTATTATACTTTCCTCACGATAATTAACCGGTTGATGTTTGTAAAAATATAATAAGAGGTGGCAATTATGGCATTTGATGTTTCGTTCGGTAGGGCTGTTGAGATGGGTGGAGTAGCGCATGTAGGGGTGGAATACGTTACCACAAAATGCATGAGGGCGAACTGGATAAATTTCCCGGCAGGAGAGGTCAGTTCGGCCGTTGTCCTGGCGGATACCGATCAGCATAACAGGGCAGTGATCGACGAGGTCGCTATCAACGGGCGTGAAAACGGCACATTTGATCTGCCCACCGATTTTCATGCTGTTCCGGAAAGAGCATTGCTGCATTTGATCCTTTTTGGCAAGCAAGGATTGACCATACATAGAACAAGCAGGTTCGATGTTTTTGCCCATTTTAATAGGGCATATGACAGGGATGTCGTTCCGATAAGATCGATCACGAATGTTGAGCTGGGTTTTGAAGAGTTGGAGGTCAATGCCGGCCAAAGGGATGCAACGGCCACACCGCTTCGTTTCATATTCAAGGGCCTGGTATCTCCAAAAGGGACCGACTATTATACCCTTTCATTCGGAGTCGGTGAGGTAGATATCCCGCAGGGAGGGATAATGGCGCATGCTGATAAGAAGGACCATGATTTTGTTGTTAAGCTCCCGTTCTGTAACGATAGGTTCCTGGGAACGGATGCGGGGAAAGGCATCCGGGTCAATCCGATATTGAGGGCGATAAGAAGCGATGATGACGCTGTTTTAGCAGAATCACGATTCCCATTTACTTTAGGTGGATTGGAGCCAACTGGGAATAATGAATCGGAATGGCCGCTTTCCTTGAGCTTAGTGAATACGGACGTTTTAACCGGTGACTAATCAGGGATGACCTTGTTAAGCGGATATTCAACGATCCCCGAGGCGCCGGCTTTCTTAAGTTTAGGAATGATCTCCCTTACGATCTTCTCCTCGATGATAGTGTCCACATCAACCCATGTTTCGTCGGACAGGGGCGAAACAGTAGGCTTTTGAAGCGCAGGAAGTATTTTTAAAACACCGCCAAGTTTATTTCTTGGAACGTTCATCTTCAATCCGACCATTATTTCTGCCATAAGAGCTCCTTTCAATAACAATGTCACATTATCGATCTTTTCGTTCTTCCACGGATCTTTCAGGGACGATTTGTTAGCTATGATGACCGTCGTTGATTCAAGAACGGTATCTATGATCTTAAGATTATTCGCTTTCAGCGACGAGCCGGTTTCGGTTATCTCTATTATTGCGTCCGCAAGTTCGGGAGGCTTTGCTTCCGTTGCTCCCCATGAGAACTCAACGACGGCGTTCACCTTGTTGGCCTTTAAGTACTCCTTGGAAGCTTTGACAAGCTCCGTGGCAATGCGCTTTCCTTCCAGGTCTTGTACGCTTTTTATCTTTGAGTCCGATGGAACAGCAAGGACCCACCGCACCTTTTTTAATCCCTTTTTAGAATAGGCAAGCTCGGCGATCGTTGCAACGTCCGAGCCGTTCTCTTTGACCCAGTCCGATCCCGTTATGCCGACGTCAATAACGCCCTGCTCGACATAGCGCGACATTTCCTGCGCGCGAACAAGTATTACTTCCATCTCTTCATCGTCCACGTCCGGGAAATAGGATCTTTCCGTTCCTTTGATGACATATCCGGCCTTTCTGAAAAGCTCCTTTGTCTTTTCTTCAAGGCTTCCTTTCGGCAGTCCGATTTTTATTAACTTTGCCACAAGAATTCTCCTTTGCTGATTTATTATATATTTGATGAGCATAGCAGTCAATTGAACTTTGATCCGTGGCTTGTTATACGGCAGCGCGGCTCGCCTGCCTGCCCTGTCTGCCGACAGGCAGGCGGCAGGCAGGAAACGTTTAACGGTCATCGTTACCCGTATCGTTTAACGTAAAACGTACATCGATTCGAGCAGCACAACCGAAACCGTTCACTGCTTTGAACTTTCTTGACCTGCCATAACAAATAATTCATAATCTGCCACATGGATATCCTGACAATAAGGGACATGATAAGGAATGCTGAGAGGCAATTCGACAATGTCGCCTTCCAGATACGGCGGGAGGACGGCTCATTCAGGAAGTTGACCTATCCCGAAGCCGTCAGGCAGATAAAACAGTTAATGCAAGCTTTCAAGTCACTCGGACTAAAATCCACCGATAAGATAGCCATACTCTCCGAGAACAGGCCCGAATGGTCTGTTTCTTATCTCGCGGTAGCGAGCTACGGTGCCATAGCGGTGCCGCTTGACTCGCTTGCCGAGAACGCACTTCTTGAAAGGGTGCTGGTCCATTCAGAGGCAAAATACTTGATATTTTCTTCAAAGTTCAAGGAGTTCGTTGACGATCTGGACATTGATATTAAGTTAGTAAACTTCGATTTGCTTGCGGAGGACGGGAAATGCCTGTCGTTTGGCGATCTGTTAAGGGATGAGATATCATGGGATGAGCTTGATGATCTCCGGGACGATGCTCTTGCCGCGATACTTTACACTTCAGGAACAACGGGCGGCCCAAAGGGCGTGATGCTTTCACATAAGAATATCGTAAGCAATGTTACTACAGCATGTTCGTTGTTCAAGGTGGGAAGATCGGACAAGCTTGTGTCAGTACTCCCCCTGCATCATACTTTTGAGGCCACGGCCGGATTCCTTGCCCCCTTCCTTGTGGGCGCGATGGTCACTCACTCAGAGAGCTTGAAGTCCACCAAGATCGTTCAGAATTTAAAAGATACAAAGGCCACCATTCTGGTCGGCGTTCCTTTATTGTTCCAGCTCTTCTACGAAGGGATCATCAGGGAAGTCCTTGATAAAGGCCCGGCGGTCAAGTTTATATTCAACGTCCTGCTAAGACTTTCAAGGCTTCTCGGCATTGTCGGAGTGAACGCCGGCAGGATATTTTTCTTTTTTATACATAACAAACTAGGAGGCCACATCAGGTTCTGGGTGGCGGGCGGAGCCGCTATCGACGCGGACCTTCTGCGAGCCTTTCTAACACTTGGCATCACGATCTATCAGGGCTACGGGCTGACGGAATCCTCACCGGTAATATCCGCCTGCAATTCAAAAGCGAACAGGTTCGGCTCCGTGGGCCGTCCTCTCCCGGGTATCGAGATTAAGATAAAGGATCCGGACAGATCAGGGGTGGGGGAGATAGTTGCGAAAGGCCCGAACATAATGCAGGGGTATTATAAGAACGAGGATGCAACAAGGGAAGTGCTGAAGGACGGGTGGCTTTATACGGGAGACCTCGGTTATGTCGACAAGGAAGGATTCCTTTATATCTCAGGGAGAATAAAGGATATAATCGTTTCAAGCGCCGGAGTGAACGTGTATCCTGATGAAATAGAATTCGAGATGAGCAAGATCGCATATATCAAGGAATCATGCGTCATAGGCAGGAGGGTGGAGCGCGGCATAAGGAAGGGAACAGAGGACGTAGTCGCGATCGTCCAGCCGGACATAGAGGCATTTGAAAAGAACGGGCTTGGCACGGAAGTGCATGATATGCATGAGGTCATCTGGGGCGAGATCGAAAAGCTGAACGAATCTTTGCCGATGCACAAGAGGATATCGTCACTTGAGATAAGGCTGGGCGACTTTCCCAAGACCTCGACGCGAAAAATAAAAAGATATCAGGTGAGAAAGGAGATGGAACAGCTTTGGAGAACATAGATCAGGAAGTCAAAGAGCTTGTCGCCAAGATTATAAAGAGAAGGCCCGATGAGATAAACATAAACGCCAATATTTTCAGGGAATACAGGGTCGATTCCCTTCTTGGCGTTGAGATCCTTGCGGGCCTCGACAAGAAGTACAATATCGATATTCCAGAGAATAAACTGAAGGAAGTTAAGACAACGGCCGATCTTATCAGGATAACAAGCGAGCTTTTATCCAAGAAAAAGCGATAGATGGACGAGAGCACATCAAAATACTGGCGAAAATATCTAAGGATCGACGAGCCGATCGATCAGACGTTCCTTAAGAACTTCCACTCTCTTAATTCGATATTAAATCCGCCGTTCTTCTTTATTATTGATATGCTCTCAAGGTCCTATTTCAGCGCGGAAGCCCACGGCCTTGAGAACATACCCGATCCTCCTTACATAATCGCCCCGAACCATTGCAGCTCAATGGACCAGACAATGGTCACCTGGGCGATCGGCAGAACAAGGCGTAAAGAGCTTTATACTCTTACCACAAAGTTCTTTTTTGACAATCCTTTTGCAAGGTTCTTCATGAAGATCGGCGCCAATGTTGTTAGGATAGATACTGAAGAGGATTTTATGTCGGCGCTTCAGGCGGCCTGCAAGGTCATAAAGCTCGGGAAGTCGATATATATCAATCCGGAAGGCACGCGTTCCGAAACGGGTGAGCTGTTGCCTTTCAGGCCCGGAGTAGGCGTGGTCGCTGTCGAGACGGGAGCTCCGATAGTGCCTGTTTACATTGACGGAACGATAAAAGCACTCCCTCCCGGATCATTATTCCCCATGCCGCATAAAGTAAGGATATATTTTGACAGGCCGATCCGTGCCGGGGATCTCGTCAAGGAACAAAGATCCGAAAGAGCATATGATGTCTATAAAGCCGTGACAGATGAGCTTTATGAGAGAGTAAAAGTCTTAAAGGAAAAGGTCAGCCGCTGAACGGATTCTTTTTCTCAAAATCCGGCAAGTAGACATCTGAGCTGCCAAGTTCCTGGATGAGGATATTATGCAATCCCGCTTCCTTTGCCCATCTTACTACCCTTCTGTATTCATCGGGAAGAAGCGGTCTGCAAAGTTGGGCGTCACCTTCCGCCTTATAGCAAGGTTTATATTGCGACATTATCCCGATGTAAACATCCTTTGAAAGCTCATTCACCAGAAAATTGAAGGACCGTTTGCTGCCGGCCAGATCGTTGGGGAGAACAAGATGCCTTATAATAAGACCCTTTATCGCCAATCCATTCCCGTCCATCTCCAGATCCCCTACCTGATGGTACATTTCTTTCAATGCGGGCTTGTTGTAATCGGCGTATTTAGGGGCGTTTGATAGTTTAACCGCTACTTCGTTATTGCTGTACTTGATGTCAGGGAGATAGATGTCCACGATGCCGTCCAAGATCTCAAGGATCTCCGTTTTTTCATATCCGTGAGTATTGTAAACAAGCGGCACCTTCAATCCTTTTTCTGCGGCCAATGCCAGGGCGCTTACGATGTTGCCAAGATAATGCGTGGGGGTCACCAGGTTGATGTTATGGCAGCCTTTTTTCTGAAGGTCCAGCATCATGTCCGCAAGCTGTTGATCGCTGACCTCATCCCCTGACCCTTCCTGACTTATCTGCCAATTCTGGCAGAATTTACACCTTAGGACGCAGTTCGAGAAGAATATCGTTCCGGAACCCTTTTTACCTATCAGCATCGGCTCCTCACCGAAATGGGGAACAGCCGAGGATACTTTGGCTTTTTCGTTCGACCTGCAAACACCCAGCCGGCCTGCTGTCCTGTCGATCCTGCAGTCCCACGGACAGAGGGTGCACTTGGTGTAATTTGCCTTGAGCTTTTCAGCCCGGCCCTTAAGCTCTCTTGATTCGAGCAGGTTCAGGTATCTTGGATACATAAAACCTCCAAAAACCACAAATCCTAATTCCTAAATCCTAATAATGTAGAATATTATACATTGTTGGGGCTTTTGGATTTAGGTTATTAGGATTTATATGAATTTTTTAAACACCTCATTTGCAAGGAACAGACCTTTCAGGGTCAATTTTATCGCTTTTGAATCTACCGTGACAAGCCCCCCTTTTTTAAGCTCGTCGATCTCCTTGTTATAGACGTTCAACAGGCCGAACTTGAACTTTGTCATGAACCGCTTTAGCGGCAATCCTTCGATCATTCTAAGACCCAGGAAGACCATTTCTGACATCGTTTCTTTTGACGTCAATTTGTGGTCCGTTCTTATTTCATTGAATTTTTTCGTGAGGTATTTATCAAGGTCCGGAGTGTTCTCAGATCTGATGCCCTGTATGAAGGAATGAGCGCCTGCGCCAAGGCCGATATAATCGTTCATGGTCCAGTACGTGATGTTGTGCCTGCATTCGTATCCCTTTTTGGCGAAGTTCGATATTTCATATTGCCTGTACCCCTTGCTTAAAAGGTGGGTTATGCAATCTTTGTACATGTTGTATTCCAGCTCTTCGTCAAAGGGCCTAAGTGTCCCCTCCTGCATCTCGGTATGGAACGGTGTTCCTTCCTCGATCTGCAGATTGTACGTGGAAATATGCTCGGGCTTGAGGTTTATCGCTGATTCAAGGGAGTTCATCCAGTCCTGCATTCCCTGTGATGGGATCGCGAACATAAGGTCAAGGTTGATGTTCCTGAATCCGGCATCACGCGCCGCGCCAAAAACCTCTTCAATGTCGTGCTTCAAGTGTATGCGCCCGAGCTTTTTCAATATCCTGTTCTCGAACGATTGGGCTCCAATACTCAGCCTGTTGACGCCGCATCTTTTCAGGGTTTTAAGCTTGTCCTTGTCGGCGGTCTTGGGATTTGCCTCAAAAGAGATCTCCGCGTCCTGTTCTACATCGAAATCGCCGTGTATCGATCGCAAAATATCCTCGATACTTTCATTGTCAAGCAACGTGGGAGTGCCGCCGCCAAAGTACACAGTGGAGATCTTTGGCCTGTCCATGAGCGAGCTTATATATCCCATTTCGGACCTGAGAGCGTCAACATAATCGGGGATCAGATGTTCCTTGCCGGCATATGAAGGAAAATCGCAGTAATCGCACTTGCGTTTACAAAATGGGACATGAACATATAAAGAATAGGATGTCATAAGCAATTAACTCTATGATAAATAACCAAGAAACAAGAGACAAGAACCAAACAATAACCGATCACCAATATCCAATAAATTTCTGATCGCTCAATGTTCGTTTGGAGATTAGTTATTGGCAATTGAATATTATTTGTATCTTGGTCATTGGTTATTTTAATTTAAGGATGGCCATGAACGCTTCCTGCGGGATGTCTACACTACCGACCCGCTTCATGCGTTTCTTGCCTTCTTTTTGCTTTTCGAGCAATTTTCTTTTCCTTGTAACATCGCCGCCGTAGCATTTCTGCAGTACGTTTTTCCTCATTGCCGGCAGTGTTTCCCTTGCAATGACATGCGAACCTATCGCGGCCTGTATCGGTATCTCGAACATATGCCTCGGTATAACTTCTTTAAGCTTGGCAGTGAGGTCCCGCCCCTTGTAATACGCCTTGTCCCTGTGCACGATGAAAGAAAGCGCGTCGATCTGCTCCTGATTCAGCAGCACGTCGACCTTGACGAGATCTGCCGGCTTGTACCCGATGACCTCGTAATCCATCGAGGCGTAGCCTTTCGTTGCCGACTTCAGCCTGTCATGGAATTCGGATATGACTTCCGCAAGCGGTATCTCATAGGTCACCATCACGCGCGTCGGGTCAAGGTATTCCATATTCTTGAATATTCCGCGTTTTTCCTGCGCAAGGTCAATGACCGCGCCCACATAATCGCTGGGCATGAAGACCGTCAGCTTTAGGAACGGCTCTTCTATCGATTCGATCAGGCCGGGCGGCGGCATTTTTGTCGGATTATCCACCATCTCGAACGTCTTGTTCGTCTTGTTGACCTTGTAAGGGACGCTTGGCGCGGTAGCGATCAGGTCAAGCTTGTATTCACGCTCAAGCCTTTCCTGTATTATCTCCATATGTAAAAGTCCCAGGAACCCGCAGCGGAACCCGAAACCAAGCGCCGCCGACGTCTCGGGTTCAAAGAAGAACGACGCGTCGTTAAGCTGCAGCTTTTCCATGGCATCTTTCAATTCACCGTAGAGTTCGTTCGTTACCGGATAGAATCCGCAGAAGACCATCGGCTTGGAGGGTTTGTATCCGGGGAGCGGTTCGTGCGCCACGTTATGCGAGTCGGTTATCGTGTCGCCGACACGGCAATCCCTGATTGTTTTGACGTTGGCGATCACATATCCGACCTCGCCCGCAAGAAGCTCATCTTTCGGTATATAATCTATCTTTAATGTTCCCGTCTCCTGCACATCGAATTCCGCTCCTGTCCCCATCATCTTTATGGTCTGGCCTCTTTTGATCTTTCCGTTAATTACTCTTACATACGAAACAACGCCCCTGTAAGAATCATATTTCGAATCGAATATCAGCGCCTGAAGCGGTTTTTTTTCATTTCCTTCCGGCGGATCGACACGTTCGATCACGGCTTCAAGTATATCTTTGATACCTATCCCTTCTTTTGCGCTCGCGAGTATTATCTCATCCTCCCTGAAGCCGAAGATCCTGACGATCTCTTCCTTTGTCTTTTCGACCTCCGCGTTCTGGAGGTCGATCTTGTTTATGACGGGGATTATCTTCAGGTCATGCAGTATCGCGAGGTTCGCGTTTGCAAGAGTCTGAGCCTCGATACCCTGGGTCGCGTCGACTATCAGCAGCGCTCCTTCGCACGCGGCAAGGGCCCGTGAAACCTCATAGTTGAAATCAACATGGCCGGGAGTGTCTATCAAATTGAGGATATATTCTTTTCCATCCTTGGCGGAGTACTTCATCCTTATCGCCTGGGCTTTTATCGTGATACCGCGCTCACGCTCAAGGTCCATCGTGTCAAGGACCTGATCCTTCATCTGCCTCTTGTCTATCGTGGCGGTCGCCTCCAGAAGCCTGTCAGCGAGCGTGGATTTGCCGTGGTCTATGTGCGCAATGATGCAAAAATTCCTTATTCTTTCAATATATTTCACAATTGGATTATTTTAACAGAAAATGGGATTTTTATATATAATTAACGATAATTATATGTGGGGAATTTGACCATCAATTATGAGGTTGATATAATCTGTTCGCGCGAGGGGGCGTATGAAAATTAGGATCTTTTTTATTGGCTTCTGCGTTATTGCATTATTCGGGGCTGTTGCCTTCGCATCTGCCACGGCCGATCCTACGGAAATAGGGGTTGGCGCTAGGCCGCTCGGTCTGGGAAAAGCATATGTGGGTTTTACCGGCGATGCCAACACGATATTCATCAATCCGGCGGGGCACGCTGATATTGACGGTCTTAAGATCACAAGCATGAGCGGTCAGCTGCTTCAGGAGTGGAATTACTTTGTTTTCGGTATGGTCCACCCTTATGATTTTGGCAATGTAGGCATAGGGTACGTGGGAGTAGGGCTTGGCAGCATACCGGTAACGGGGATCACAGGTCCCATCGGAAGCGAGGAAGTCGTCCCGTACGGTGCCACCGATTACAGCGCGTCTGTTATCCTGCTTTCATACAGCAACGATCTTGATAGGATCCCGCTTTTTGGCGATATAGATAACGTGAGCTACGGTTTGAACTTTAAATATTTTACGCAAGGATTCGCCGGCGGAGGAGTGACCATGGAGGGAGCAAGCGGTACGGGCTTTGACATGGACATCGGGATACAATACATGCCGAGCGCGCCCTGGGTCGTTGGTATAACGCTGGTCAACGCACTGCCGGAATCCATGGGAGGCAAGTTCACCTGGGTCAGGAACAATGTTGTTGAGAACATCCCTTCAACGCTCAAGGTCGGGACTAAAGCCAAGGTTTTCGGTAAAGAGGATTCTATATTTAATGCTTCTCAGGACCTGTATGTCGGCGTTGACATGGATTATTTCCCTACACAGGATAAGCCGTCAGTTCTTCATATCGGCGGAGAATGGTGGATGTCAAAGGTAATGGCGCTCAGGGTCGGGATCGATCAAAAGCCCCAGGGACTTGAAGGGGGCTACGGTGTGGAGAACAATCTTACCGCCGGCATTGGTATCAAGTCTCAGGGATTCACTTTCGATTACAGTTATCATCAATACAGCGGGCTTGATGAGAACATAACGCATTATTTCTCCATCGGTTACATAGGAATAGAGGACAAGGAACCGAGGATGGTCCAGGAGCCAAAAGTGATACTTCCCGTGATAGTTCCGAAACCTAATTTGGTTAATTTCTGGGACGTCCCGGACGGATACTGGGCTAAAGGTCCGATAGAATTCATGGCGACGCTTGGGGTAATGAACGGATTAAGTGACGGGGCCTTTAAGCCCGAAGCGCCGGTCACAAGGGCTCAGCTTGCCGAGATCCTCATAAAACTTAAGGAGATCGAGCCGAACGACTTATCCTCATCTCCGTATCCCGACGTTCAAAAAGATCGTCCGGAAGCAAAGTATATCAAGGCGGCGTCCTATCTTGGTCTATTGGGGCCTTATCCGGACGGGAGTTTCCAGCCGGATAAGAACGTGACAAGGGTGGAAGGCGTTATCACGATAACGAGATTTGAGTCTATAAAACCCTCAAAAATAGTTAATATTGCCCCTTACCCGGATGTCCCAAAATGGCACTGGGCGGCCGGATCGATCAGCGCGGCGAAGAGCAAGGGGTATCTTGATTACCTGATAGGGCAGAATAAGTTCGATATGAACAAGTATGTTTCACGGGCAGAAGTAGCCGAGATGCTTTCAAAGACAGAATACGGCAGGAAAAGGATCAGAAAACTCATCGAAGATTAAGCTGTCTGTGAATCCCCCTCATCAATTCTTTCGAAAGTTTTCCTGAAGAAGATTGCTAATCTTTTCAAGAGGATCTGAGAGGTTTTATTGTCCGCAGTAAGGAGGTTTTCCGCAGGGATAGGGGGAGTCATGCCGCCTAATTTGACAAAGTATCGATAAACAAGCTCAACCAGATCATCAGGTATGGATTGCTTCATCTGATGACCAAATTCCGGGCAGCCGCGATTATAGCATCGATCCATATTTGCCGTAATTTCCCTTAGTGCGTATAACAAATAAAAATCAAGTTCATCTTTCGGCATATCTGCCGATAATTCCAGAATAGGAGGATAGCTTATCATGCTTTCCCATTCAGACCTTTCTGACCATGCTTTTGCAAAGATCAGATTTGCCCTTAATTGAGCAAGTGGGGTCTGGACGATTATGACCCTTCGCATGGGTATCCCAGCGTCAATTAAAAGAGTTTGACTGTTGACGATATTAGCCCTGCTGTTATTGCTTTCCTCTTCGACCAGTATATTGCTTTCCGGAACGCCCAGCTCCAATAACCTTTGCATATGGATCCTTGCTTCGGTGTTGACACATCGTGGCCTGGGAACCGTCCTATGCCCCTTTTTCCCGTCGCCGCTCGTAACGATCAAGAGGCGGTTGTTCATCTTGAATAGATCCGCAGCTTTTTCCGATGCCATTGTATCGTTGCTTCCGAGCAGCAATAGGACATCAGCCTTTTCAACTTCTTCTTGTCTTAAGATGCGGGATGTAAAATATTGTGCGCCATTTATGTCCCGGCTGAGCACAAGATATCTTGGAGCCAGGAATGCAGCCAATGATATTAGGTCCCTCATGCCCTCAGCTGGATTTATAACAGCAGAAATATTTGTCACGCCTGTTAAAGGGGAATAGCCGCCCACTCTGTTGATGAATTCTGTCATATAAGTATATCGTTAAATTATGAGGGCGATTTCATGAAATATTGGATGAGTGATCTTTGCAGGAGCAACAAAAAATGCGCCTTGGGTGACACCTGACCTACTGCTTTCCGCCTCCATCCGCCTACGGCTTGACTTCGGCGGATAAACTCCGGCAGATCATGAATATAATAAAAAATGCGCCTTAGGTGACCCAAAGGGGAAACACCTGAACAAGTGGGGGAGTAACACAAAAAGGGCAACGATTTTATAAAGAATGAGAATGCGCCTTAGGTGACCTGAAGGGGAAACACCTGAACAAGTGGGGGAGTAACACAAAAAGGGCAACGATTTTATAAAGAATGAGAATGCGCCTTAGGTGACCTGAAGGGGAAACACCTGAACAAGTGGGGGAGTAACACAAAAAGG
>Ga0315274_10000223_pt1 | contig 87810 bp, 89 predicted proteins | sample YL17G02_20_MG_FD_203700 | JGI IMG/M metagenome (GOLD analysis project Ga0315274, IMG submission 203700) | Sediment microbial communities from Yellowstone Lake, YNP, Wyoming, USA - YL17G02_20 | ecosystem: Environmental > Aquatic > Freshwater > Lake > Sediment | place: USA: Wyoming | collected...
GAGCCTTGGATGCCAACGGACAGGTTGATCTGGGAGACAACGGAGATACATTCTCGGTTGACTCTCTGGAATTTGACGTAGCAGTGGGAACCGGAGCCATTACTATTAATGACGGAGGGGATGCCGGGAGTATCAGTATTGAAGGAACGGTTTTGGATATTAACTCTTTGGACTTTGTGGCGGCAGGAACCATTACCTCGGGAGCCAACAATCAGCTCCAGCTAACCTCAGGATCGGGAGAAATTGATTTGACAACAACGGGAACCTTGGACCTTAACGCAGCTATTGCTACTTTGGACGTAACTGATACCTTCTCGATTGACGGAGTAAATGCTTCCAATATTACCCTTTCTGCTAACGGAGCAGCAGATGATTTAACTATTTCCGTTACCGGGGTGCAGGACTCTTCTCTGATTCTCTCTTCAACCGGAACGGGTGTTGACGCACTCCAGATAACTGCAACGGCAGGAGGAATTGATATTCTGGCTACCGGTGCCGCGGCTGGAGAGGATATTGATATATCCGCAACGGGATCATCGGTTAACCTTGCTTCCTCTGAAGCCATTGCCAATGCAATCTTCCTTAATGCCAGTAATGCCGCGGGAGGAATTGATATTAACTTCGGAACCGGAGACATGGATATTGACGGAGCCGGAGTGGGAAGCGATTTCCTGGTTGATGCGGGAGGAGCAATATCCCTGGACGGGGCTGCAGCATCCAACTTAACTACTTCAGCCGGTGATCTGACCCTGGGAGCATCAGCTGCTGATATAATCCTCTCCCCCGCCGCCAGTGAACAGGTTGAAATACCTGCCGCCGCACTTAATGTCGGAGGCTTGGTTGATGTTGACTACAACGCATTTGCCGATGCCACCGATACCAAAGACGAAGCCGCGGTTGCTGCCGATAATGACCTCTACATAGGGGGAGATCTTGAAGTAGACGGAACCATATACGGCAATGTCTCAGGTACCATTACCTGCGTGGATTGCCTGGACTTCACTGAATTTAGCGATACCATGAACTTGGACAGCGATACTTCAATAGCAGCAGGGACGGCGGAAGAGATTACATATAACAAAACGTATACCGATGCAACAAGCGAGAACGGCTTTGTAATGAACTTCACGGCTTCGGATACTACCTCGGGAACAACGGCTCAATACGGACTATATCTCAACAATGTCGCCTCAACCGAAGGAGCTGATGCATTAATTGCTCTTAATAATGCCGATGCCGATGATGCTGTAGCTGACGGAATAGTATTCACTGCGGGTGGAGCAGGAACCGACTTTGCCGACGGAATTGATTTCTCGGCAGCAAATCTAACCCGCGAAATAGTTCTTGAGAATGGTGAAGCAATCATAGGCCAAACGGCAGATACCATTACTTTTGAGGACGATGACTCAACCGACTACGCCACTCTTTCGGTTACTGCCTTAACCATTGCCGGGGATCTGGCGATAACGGGAGGAAACATTACCTCGGCTTTCACTGCCGATTCTACGGTTACGGTAACCGGAACCTTAACTGCCAACGGAGCCTTGGATGCCAACGGACAGGTTGATCTGGGAGACAACGGAGATACATTCTCGGTTGACTCTCTGGAATTTGACGTAGCAGTGGGAACCGGAGCCATTACTATTAATGACGATGGCAATGCTGGAAACATATCCATTGAAGGAACCATTCTTGACATTAATAGCCTTGATTTTGTCGGTGCGGGGGCAATCACTTCAGGTGCAGCAACAGCCCTGACAATCACTGGTAATGCAGCCTCAACCTGGAAAACTACTGCCGGAGATTTAACCCTGTCTGCCGATGCGGCAAGCGTCAATATCAACGCCAATGAAGCAGCTGCTGATCAGATAAAACTATCTGCAGCTGGGACTATTGCCGGTAATGCAATTGTTGCTACTACAACCGATGGCGGAATATACCTTGATGCCAATGGTGCTGCCAATGGTGATTTAATACTTAACTCTGCAGATGATACTACGATTGATGCTACCGGTTTAATATCTCTTGATGCCGGAGCCGCTTCCAATTTCACCACTTCGGCAGGAGATCTCACCTTGGGAGCATCAGCCGCCGATATCGTCCTGTCTCCCGCCGCTAGTGAACAGGTTGAAATAGCAGACGGCACTGCCTTTAATGTCGGGGGCTTGGTGGATGTTGACTACAACGCTTTTGCCAATGTGAGTGACGCAACCGCCTTAACAAGTAGTATTACTGCCGATGACGATTTGTTCATCGGCGGAGATTTAGACATCAAGGGCGTACTTTACTTAACCGGTAAAAATATCGCCAACCCGGTTGGAGCCACCGGTACTGCCACTATTACTTTTCCTGCCGATCCCGATGCCCAAGGCAAATTCAATACCTTAACTAATGGCAGCTGGTTAGTTAGCAACACAGCAGCAACCCCTAACAACAACCTGGCTGCTCTTATAGTTGATCAGTATAATGCTGAAGATATCTTCTCCGCCTCGGCATCAGGAACTCCTAGATTCACAATAACAAACAGCGGCAACGTCGGGGTTGGAGATACTACCCCTGATTACCTTTTGGAACTGTATGATACTACCGGTACTCCAACTTTTGCTCTTTCCGACGATGATGTTCTTCACGGAGTCACGGATCTTGCACAAACAGACACTTTCTTCCATCTCTCATCTATTTCAACTACAGTAGGTGGAGCACAGATTACAGGTTTGGCTGATGCTACCGGTATTGCCTTAGGGCTAAAAGGAGTTCAGTCATCTGATCCAACCGACACCACTCCAGCAATTTCTTTGATTGGAGCTAAAGCAAACGGAACCGGAGTACAAGACTTGGCCGCAACCGAAACTGTTCTCCAAGTGGCAAACAACGACGATACCGCAGCATTGACAATCCTAGGAAGCGGCGCCGTCGGCATTGGAGATAAAACTCCGGATTCCATCCTTGATATTTATGGCCTGGGACCCGTAATTACCCTCCAAACTTCAAATAATGCTAATGACCCTAGTATTGATTTTCAAAGTTCCGGGGGAAGTATTGGTGGCCAAATTTTGTATGATGCAGGCTTGGCTGAGCTTACTTTCTCGGCCTGGAATGGAGCGGGACTTACTGAGATAATGCACCTGACCGACACGGGCGTTGGCATTGGATCAACCAGCCCAACCGAACAATTATTTATTTCAAAAACCACCGGCAGTAGTATCGGTTTATTAAGAGATGATATTACGGTTGCTGCTAATGAACTTCTGGGTGATATTAGATTTTACGGTAATGATACCGATACTGGTGAAACTTATAATGCTAAGATTGAAGCAAAGGCTGACGCCGCATGGAGTAACCCAGGTCCTGCAATTGCTCCAACCAGGTTAGGTTTTTATACCGGCTATTGGGCAGGTGGCCTTGCAGAAAGAATGACTATTGATCCTTTGGGCAACGTCGGCATCGGGGATACCACTCCTGACTACCTCCTTGACGTAGCAGGTACTGCGGGCTTTGACTCTACGCTTACCCTCACTGGCACTGCAGCAAACATCGCACTTGGTTCAAACTACCTATCAGGTGATGGCGATGATGAGGGAATATTTGTAGAGTCAACTGGTCAAGTCGGCATCGGGGCGACTAATCCAACATTTAGCTTAGAAATATCAAACAATGCTACTGGGTACGCTATGGTTTCCAGTTTTGGAACAACTGTTACTCCCGGCTTAGTTTTATATTCCGCAGAAGGTACTAGAGCTTCTCAAACTGCTACACAAATAGGTGATACTATTGGTGCAATAATATTTCAAGGTTATGATACGGCCCGTTCAACAGGAGCAAAAATATGGGCAGATGCTCCAGCTGTTTGGGGAGGGACCGCAACAGATAGCCCTGCCGACCTTCATTTCTGTACCACCCCTGATGGTAGTAGTACCTGTGGAGAACGCCTAACAATTTTATCAAGCGGCGAGATCGGCATCGGTGACGCTTCCCCATTGGCCCTTCTGACCGTTGGAAGCGGAGATAAATTCCAAGTCGACGCCTCCGGAAATATTACCACGGCTGGAATACTCGATGTCAATGGTGGAGACGGCAGTGATTTTGCCGGCAGTGTAACTTTTAATGATGATGTGAACTACACTTTCAACGGAATAGAAAGTATAGCTATAACTTCCGATTTAGCCGGAGGTGTTAATATTATTTCAGTAGCTACTACTCCCAGTTCAGTGGCAGGAACTACAAGGGGACTTTATATTACTCAGGCCAACAGTGCCAATACAAATCCGCTTGACAATGCTATACAAATACTCAACAACGATGCAGATTTGGCTATTGCCAACGCAATTGTGATTTCAAACACAGGCGGCGGAGGGTTTACATCATATATTAATGCTCCAAATTTTGATGTTAGTGGCACTGGAAATCTTACTGCTGCAGGTACTAGTATTATTTTCTCCGGCGCTGCCGCAGGTGCCGAAACGGGGGCTGCTTGTTTTATTACTGCAACCGGTCAGCTCTTAAACGAAGCTGATGATGTTTGTGACATATCCTCTATCCGGTACAAGGAAAATATAAGGGAATTAACCTACGGCCTTGACGAAATATTGAGAATGAGGCCGGTATCATTTCGCTACAAAGAGGATTTTGACCCTACTGACCGCAGGCAGAAGGTCGGTTTTATCGCCGAAGATATGAACTTAATTATTCCCGAAGTGGTAACTTACGACGATGATGGCATCACACCAAACGGTATTGACTATGCAAAATTAACCTCTGTACTAGTAAAAGGAATTCAAGAACAGCAGGGAGAAATTGATTTTATGTCAGACCAACTGACTGGTCTTTCCCTCACCTCAACAGGTGATCTTAATATCGAAAAAGTTGCGGGAACAGATACATATAGCGTTAAAAATACCAAAGATAACAGTATCATTGACCAAATCGGAGCGTTTGCAACAATGGTTGCTGCCAATATCCGTTCCGGGGCAGTTGAAACCAAAGAATTGGCTGCCGGCAGTCTGACGGCTTTTACGGCAACAATTGACAATCTCCTAATAACAAACGGGTTGGTCTCTCCGATTGTTCAAACCAACCTCATTTCCCCTCTTGCCGATGGCGATCTTACCGTGGAACTGCCTCAAGATTCAAAATTCAAGATTCAAGACGCTGGTAAAAACGAAGTTGCATCAATCGATGCCGAGGGGAATGCCACTTTCTCGGGAGAGCTAACCGCCAATAATATCCATTCGGAAAATCTCGACCAAATTGAGGAACTTCTCAATAAGGTTGATGCCGATCAGAAACTTTTGGCAGAGGCGGCCACAAGCTGGAGCGCGGATACCGCAACCGATTCGGCCAGTCTATTCTCGGCCTACACTTTGCAGACCACAGATCTTTTCGTCACAGGAACTGCAGCGATGGACTCCCTGTCCCTATCTAAATCACTTTCCGTTGGGCCGGATCTAATAATCCAATCCCAAGACTCGTCACTCAATACTCTATCCTCACCGCTAAAACTCCAGTCTTTGGCCATGGCCCCGGTTGAGATTATGGCGGGGCTTATTCGAATTGAAACAAACGGAGACATAAAAATTTCAGGTAATGTGGCAATTGCAGGAAACTTGGAAGTTTCTGGAAGTACCAAAGTCAAAGACATCACAGCCGAGCAGCTCATTATCGCTTCTCCCCAGGAAGAAGCCACCCCGTCAGGAGAAATCGTCAATGGCGAGATAACCACAAACTCAACCGTGGGCAAAGCGACAATTCCGGCAAACACTCCCGAAATCACAATCAGAAATCCAAGAATTAACGATTACTCCCTGGTCTATATAACTCCGACCTCCTCGACCCAAAATCATGTCTTATATGTCAAAGAAAAAGGAGCGGGATATTTTGTAGTCGGATTTACCGATCCGATTGATACGGACACGAGCTTTAATTGGTGGATTGTGGAAGTAAGTCAATGATATAAAAGTATGTCATTCTATATAGAACTATATAAAGAATTGTATTTTGTTGCAAAAGGTACTTGACAAACTATTGTAAAAGGCAAATACTTGGACAATATCTATGAAAGTTCTTGAAGTTATTGAGGAATACACGGCATTTATAGTTATTGTATTATTGGCTGTTTTTACTTTCCCTTACTTCGGGGCTAGTGCAGTTCTACCCAAAGAGATTCTTCTTGTTGCCGGTGTTTCCTTAATGCTTCTGATCTGGGTAACAAAGTCGGTCATCAAAGGATCCATGACTTTTTCCGTCGGGAAATATGACCTCGCAGTTTTACTAATTGCCACTACCTATTTAGTCTCAGCTATTCTCAAAACTCCCAATAAGATGGAGGCATTTTTCCTTCCCGGGACGGCAACTTTCATCCTGGCAGGATCTCTTTTTTACTTTTTGCTAAACCAGTTTAAAAAAGAGACAAAAACGGGGATCGTTTATTCTTTGATTATCTCGGGGCTCCTTCTTTCAATCTCCGTTCTTTTTACCGAAACGGGAATATTTGCCAAAATTCCCTGGCTATCGGCATTGGTCAAAGACCCCGGTTTTAATCCCCTGGGAGGGTCTTTGCCCTCGGTAATGTTTTTAGCAGCGCTTCTACCTCTTATTGCCGACGTCTTTGTCAAACACAAGGAACTGGTTCTAAAACTATTTATGGGCATCTCGGCCTTTATCGTAATTCTGGGGATAATTGTCGGCATCAAAAACATTCTTCCGGGAAAACCACAGGCTATCAAACTGGCGAGCTTTTCCACTTCCTGGTCAATCGCGGTTGACACTCTCAAGGTTAGTCCCATCTGGGGGATAGGCCCGGCAAATTATTTAACCGCTTTTAGCCGATTTAAACCTCTTTCCTACAACCAGACAGACCTTTGGCCGATAAGATTTACAACTGCACGGGATTATTATCTGACGGCAATCACCGAATTGGGGTTTGTCGGAGTTTTTGCCCTAGCCATGCTTATCATCCTGGTCTACAAGCACATAGCTAAAAATCTGCGGGCTGATAATTTTGACAGCCTGTCGGTCATTGTCCTTTTGGCTCTATTTCTCTTCTTCCCGGCAACACCTATACTAATGGTGCTTCTTTTGACCCTTCTTGCGGTTTTTTCGGACTCAAGACACGCCTTTGAACCCCAAGCTGCCTCCTCAAGAGTGCCGACTTTACTGGCAGGACTTCCGATTGTGGTCGGAGTTGTCTTTTTGGCTTTCTTTGGAATCAAGGCTTTATCTGCAGAATACAAATTCAGACTGGCTCTTGATGCTCTCGCCAAAAACGACGCCAAGGCAACTTTTGATAATGTGCAATCGGCAATAAGGATAAACCCTAAGGTTGACAGATATCACGCTTCCCTTGCCCAGATTGATCTTGCTCTTGCCTCGGGAGTTGCCGCCAAAAAAGATATTACCGATACGGATAGAACAACCGTTACCCAGCTGGTACAGGCTGCTATTTCCGAAGGCAAGGCAACCGTGGTCCTAAATCCCCAAAGATCCGGCAACTGGCAAATTTTGGCAAGGATTTATAGAAGTATAATGGCTTTTGCCCAGGGCGCGGATAACTTTGCCATTCAGACATTTTCCCAAGCCGCAGCTCTTGACCCCATTGACCCCAACTTAAGAATCTCTCTGGGAGGAACCTATTACGCCCTGGGGAGATATGACGAGGCAATTGAAACTTTCAAGCTTGCCGCTTTGGCAAAACCCGATCATGCCAACGCCCACTACAACCTGGCCATTGCCTACAGAGAAAAGAAGGACTACACCAAAGCAACTGAAGAAATGAACACCGTTTTGTCCCTGGTCGGAAAAGGTTCGGCTGACTACGAAACAGCCCTGAAAGAACTCAAAAACATCGAAAGCCTGACAGGCCCTGAAACCAAAGAGGAATCAAATATCAAGCCTCCCATTGAACTCCCCGAGGAAGCTACTCCTCCGGTTTCAGAGTGATTTCAGGAAGAGAAGCGTTTCCGCTTTTAGCGTTTTCCTAATCTTCTGAAATTTATCATACGGAAGGAGCGCATTTAAATCCTCTGTCAAGATTTTCTCTGTAACCTTCTCCTCAATAAACTTTATCAATTTCCTAACATAATCATCTGTGTTTAGGCCGGTTCTTTCCTTAACTATCTCTTCTCTGAATTTATACCCCTTCGAGAAAAAATAATGAATATCGTAAATGTCTCTGCCTGCAATTTTTTCGTGCCTATTGTACCTATCCATGGGGGCAACCAGCTTGTTGGCAAACATCGTCTCGATCGTCTGGCAGTTTACAAGTCTCCCGATTACGGGAAGCATAAAAGGCTTGTAAACATTCGATCTTACTATCTCATCATAGATACTAACTTTTAGCGTACTTCTTTGATCTAATGGAGCGTCATATTTGAGATTAAAAAACAGCACTTTTTTATTTTCCTCTATAATTTTGAAGCCCAAATCCTCAAAAACCTTTGCCAGAATCTCTCTTACTTTTTCTTTTTTGGAATCGGGCTTCAAATCAAAATCGAGATCAACCGAAAACCTGTCCAAAAACCCAAGCATCGTTGCGCACGTTCCCCCCTTGAAATAGACAGAGGAAGCCAGGAAGGGATTATCAACAATACCTGTTAAAAGCTTCAAAAGATAAAACTTATGTAATATATCTGTTTTTTTAAGCAGAATGCCGTTATTCATTAGGTATAGATTAACCAATGTCAAACATTGTCAAAATAGTATTTTGGATTTAGATAACGCATGTCGGAAATTGCCCTTTCCTTGGTCGCTATAAAATAACCGTCTTTTTGGATAACCCCATCGGGATCGAGTAGTACCTCGGGCTTTAGCTTTCTGCAAAGGAAAAGTATGCTGCCAAGCTTAATTTTTTGAGACACCGAGGAAACAAAAGTAACAGGATAAACTTTTTGGGAGATAACCCCCTCCATCTCCAAAACCGTCTCACAGCTCACATAGCAAAATCTATGAATTAAAGCAGTCCCCAACTGAAACTTGTCGATCTCACCAATCGGAAGAGTTGAATAGAGACCTTTCGTTACGGGGATCAAAACCCCTTTTTTAACCAAGCGCTTGATTGTCGTATAAAGAGTGTTTCTGTTATCAATTCCCCACAGAACAGCCAAATCCTGCGTATGGAATAATTTCTGGTCAGATTTTAACAGCCTATCGAGTTTATGTATCTGGGTCATTATTGTACAGGATAATATAACAACCAGGGGTTTTCAAGAGGCAAAAAATTGGTACTTGCAAAGTCTCTTCTTTCAAGATAAGTTGGATTATGCCTGCCAAAGACCTGTCAAGTGGAAGGGTTTGTTACCATGTTTATAATCGTGGAGTCGAAAAAAGGATCATCTTCAATGACGCCCAGGACTATGAAACATTTGAAGGCTTCCTGAAAGATTATTTGACTCTCCCCGCCGATCCCGAAACCACCAAAAAAGTATTTACTGTGAACGGCCGTAGCTTCAGAGGCACCCCCCATCAACCCAAGAATTACTTCGGCAAAATTGAACTCATGGCATATGGTTTAATGCCGGATCACTTCCATTTGCTTCTGCGCCAGATTACCCGCGGATCCATCGAAGGCCTTATAAGATCTTTATGTACCAGATATTCTATGTATTTTAATAAAAAATACCAGCGCACTGGAGCTCTGTTCGAAGGCCCGTACAAATCAGTACAGATTAAAGATGTCTCTCAACTCCCTCCCCTGACCCGCCACATCCACCACGGATCAAATGATTATTCATCATATCCCGAATATTCGGGCAAAAGAAAAACTTCATGGGTGAATACAAATGTTGTTCCATCTTCCAAGAAAGTGGACAATCATACTTTAATTCTGACAAATTATAAAGACGGTGAGCTCCCCAGCGGAATCACTTTTGAGAATGAGACCCAATACCTTGAAGGGAGAAACCTTACAACAAACGATGAGAACGCTGGAGAAACAGGCACGAGAGTTCCTGAAATTTCAGCGATCCTTGCAGTATTTTTAGTACTTCTTGGCATAGGACTGCGAAATATTAATGTCTCGGAGACTAAAAGTCTCGCAAACTCCCCCACTTTGGCCCCCTCTGTGCTTTCAGATTCTGTCCAACCTACGGCTTCTCCGAAGCCGAAAATAACACTGATGGTTAAGAATACTGGCAAGTCCATACCTGCCACAATTCACAAAGAGCCTTCAATTAATTCGGAAAAAGTTGGTGAGGCCATGGACGGTGACATTTTCGAATTCAATTCTATAAATTCAGGGTGGTACGGAGTCAAATTAACCGATGGCTCAATTGGGTTTATACATTCAAAGTATATAGAAATTATAGAAACAAATAACTAATGAGTAAAACCCTAACATATTCCGGTTTCGCAATTGCCAGTCTTTTGGTAATCTTGGCGTTTCTAACTGCCAAGAATTACACCCAGTTGGCTATCGCCGTTATTCTCTACCCTGCGCTTGCCTATTTCTACTTGAAGATCCTCTCTCGAAAGACACGGAAGGTGCCGACATTCACAATCAAAATACCGGCAAGGTCATCAGCGCAAAAAGCCGAAGAGGTCAGAAGAGAAAAAGTTGAAGTTGCAGACATCGATAAACGAACATTTCTCAAATTTATCGGGGCTACCGGGCTTTCTTTCTTCATCTTCTCGCTTTTAGGTAGAAGGGTTGAGACTCTGCTTTTCGGTAAAACCTTAGAATCAGGGACAACCACTTCACCTGGGAGTCCTGCCGGGGGCGAAGTTGGCACAATCGGATCACTGTCCGCTAGCGGATACAGAATCTCCGAGATTGACGATGGCATTATCTCTTATTACGGATTTATCAACCAGGATGGCGACTGGCTCATTATGAGAGAAGACACCGAGACGAGTTCTTTCCGCTACGCAAGAGGTGACTCGGGATTCTCCCGCAAATGGAGTAGCCGGGAAAATCTCAAATACGACTACTATCACAATTTGTTCTGACAATCTATTTGATAGATTGGTTACTCTAAATTGCTTATTTCAATTTGCGCTCCATTTCCCGAGAAGTCACAATCCCAAACAGCAAAATGGTCAAGAATACGAGTAATAGCATAATTGCCAGTCGAACATAGACAGATGTGGTCAAACTCACAACATCCCGAACAGAGGAGACTGTGACCAACGACCAATTTTGACTACCCAATGATATTGGAGAATAAGCTTTCAAGTGCGCTTTGGTCTGCAAATTACCCTCTTCGGCTGGTTTTAGCGTGTCTTTAAGTCCCGGCAAAAATTCAAATATATTCGAACCAACCGAATCCGGGGCAGAATTGCTATATAAAATCTCTCCGCTCTGATTAGTAAGATAAACGTCCTCCTGATCTGAGACTCTCATCAATTCCAAATGGTGCTTTGTCAATGAGTTTAATTTCACCGAAGCGACAACAACCCCCGTAAATACACCGTTCTGATATACCGGAGAAGCCACCGGAACGATAACCTGACCTTTACTGGCTCCCGTTCGGCTAACCACCGGAGTACCGATGAAATACTCTCCCTCTTTCGGTTGGCTTTTCGCCCAGACAAAATAATCCCGATCCCTCAAGGATTTACCTACATCTCGAGTTCCTAAAACATTGGAATTAAACAGGACTACTCCATGCCTATCCGTTAACACAACCCCCCCGACCAGGTCACTGTCGCGCCATTGCTCCACAAATGCGTCCATATCTTGGGCGGTTACTGCATCCTTTCGTTCCATGCTGTGTAACTGCGCTAATACCGCGGTTGAGTCACCAAATGCCTGGAAGAAAGACATAATATTACTCGCCTCCGCCCTTGCAATTATCTGTTCCTGGTGCAGAAGCTGCTGGGTAATTGACGATTTAGCAATCCGACCCAAGGCTAAATAAAAAGTCACACCTAATCCGGCTACCAAAAGCAGTCCAAACAACCACAGCCGGGTCGACAACGCTCGCCAAGACATATCCTATTGAATATAGAGTAATGATTAGCGCTTTCCTTGTCAACGGGGCATAGCCGTCATATGACATCCTCAAAGCATGACATATCAGGGTGAATAACCAATGTTTTTCATTGTCAATTCATCCGTGAACCGAAAGTTCACGGTTTTCTTGAATCCTGCTATAATCGGCAATATGCTCTCGGTCGTAATCCCATCTTATAAAGACCCTCTGATCCATAAAACCATTGATTCTCTACTCGAAAACGCTGAAGGAGAAATTGAGATTATAGCCGTTCTTGACGGCTATTGGCCAAAGACCCCAATAAAAAAAGATGAAAGAGTAAGAATTTTGCATCTTGGGAAAAACCGTGGGATGAGGGGGGCAATCAATGCAGGGGTTGATATCGCAAGGGGAGAATTTATATTAAGAAGCGACCAGCACTGTATGTTTGCTAAAGGTTATGACAGGATACTTACTGAAAGTTGCGAGCCAAATTGGATAGTCACAGCCACAAGATATTTCTTGGACCCGATTAAATGGCAGGTTATGGATATACCACCAGTTAATTATGAAAAACTAGTAATACAAGGTGGGGTAAAGTTTTCGGGACAAAGGTGGAAAGAAAGAGACGAGGAGAGAAAAAATATAATGATTGATGAAACAATGGCGATGCAGGGAAGTATGTGGATGATGCCGACAAGCTGGTGGAAAGAGGTGATAAAGGAACTCCAGACCGAAGGTTATGGGCAGATGTACCAGGATTCCCACGAAATGATATTCAAAACTTGGAAAGCCGGGGGGAAGATGATGCTTAATAAAAATACTTGGTTTGCCCACAAGCACAGGAGTTTCACCGAAGGCCGTCATGAGGGAACCAAAGAGAATTCTTCCCTTAGAGGAGAAAGCGGACTTTACGCTTTAAGCGTCTGGAGGAATTATTACGAAAAAGAAATTAGACCCAAGTGGGGCTTAACTTAAATGTGTGGAATATTGGTCTATAAAAACAAGGGCAACAATTTTTTTATACAAAAACGCGGGCAGGATTTAACTACAGAAGTCAAAAGAAACGGATTTACTTTTGTCCACAATTTGCTGCATGTCACAGGCGAACTTACTCCCCAACCCTATATCTATGGTGGTATAGTTTGTCTCTATAATGGAGAGATTTATAATCACAAATTTGTTAAGAGCGACGGCGAAAACCTGATACCACTCTATAAAGAGTACGGAGTTGATTTTCCAAAGCATTTGGATGGAGAATGGACTATCGCACTATATGACTTCAATAACAAACTAGCTCTTTTTACATCGGATTTATTTGCCACAAAACCTCTTTGGAGAAATGGTTTAGAGTGCGCAAGCTACGAATCAGGAGTCGGTGGCCATAAAATTCCAGCCAATACCACAGAAGTCGTTTATTTTGACGGGCGCGAGGAATCAAAAAGTATTCATGACTGGGATCTAAACCAATACAAAGACGGTTATGACGACTGGATAAAAGCATTTGAGAAAGCAGTCAAAAAAAGGGCAATTCCCGGCTGTTTTATTGGACTATCTTCCGGATATGATACCGGCGCAATTGCCTGCGCTCTTGACAAACTCGGGGCTGATTATAAAGCTTATATGATTCAAGGCCGTGAAGATAAAGAAATCTTAAAAAAAAGGATGAAACTTCTAAAAAATTATGAATACCTAGACAAAACCGAAAACTTCAGAGAGGAAGAGCCCTGGTTAGATAGTAGTGTAGAAAATTTTAGGTATAAGATTCCAACAAAAAAATGGCTAAAACAGGATAGTGCTGCCCTGGGACTTTCAAAGATTTGCCGTAAGGCCCATGAGGAGGGACGTAAGGTCTATTTAAGCGGTCAGGGTGCCGATGAAATAATCGCTGATTACGCCCTATTCCCCTACCAAAGCACTTTCAAAGGTAAGTTTCCAGAAAAGCTTTATTTATGGGAAAATTTCTACGAGGGAGCTCAGTACTCATATCTGGGTAAGGAAGAATGTGTAGCCGGAAGCCACTCCATTGAAACCCGCTACCCATTTTTGGATCGCGATGTTGTTCAGGAATTTTTATGGCTTACTCCAGATCTAAAGAATAAACACTATAAAGCACCGATACATGAATATCTGAAAAGAAACAATTTTCCTTTTTTGGAAGGTGTTAAAATAGGACTTTATCATCTGCGATAAAACCGTATTAATAAAATGGCATTTAGTGTAGCAAAAGAAAAGTCAACACATAACCCGATGCTAATCAAGACAATCCTAATAAGCGAAGGGCCTGTTTTGGAAATCGGTGCCGGCATTTATAGCACACCTTTAATGCATTGGTTGTGCAAAATGTTGGGCAGAAAACTCGTCACCTATGAAAATAGCCCGATTTTTTACCAGTATGCCAAGAGGTTCATCAGCCGCAGCCACCATATAAAATTGATAGAAAACTGGGGCGAGATGGACCTTAAAACCCACTGGGGCGTCGTTTTCATGGACCATAATCCTGACTCACGGAGGGCGGATGACGTAATCAGTTTTAAAAACAATGCAGACTATATTGTGATTCACGACACCGATCGGGAAGATAAATACCATATGGAAAAGGCCTGGCCTCATTTTAAATACCGCTATACATGGAAAGATTGCAGACCCTGGACAACTGTCGCAAGTAATTTCAAAGATTTATCAAATCTAACGGAATGAAAAATCTAATGATTTACATAAGTCCTACGGGTTCTTTTAATAATCCGCGTGCGGATTTAACTGCAAATGACGCGGGCCAGCTGGTAAAAATTCAGATTGAAAACAGTCGACGATTAGGCTGGAAAAAGGAGGATATATTACTTTTTACAAACTTCGGCTTCCAATATGGAGAAATTAAATCTCGGGTTTTAAATGATATTGATTTCTTTAAGCGCAAACCCCAAGCAACAAAAATCAACGCCGTTATAAATCTTTTTGAGCAGGGAATAATTAAAAAGGGAGAGATGTATTGGTTTCATGATTTAGACGCTTTCCAGCTTGAACCGATAAAACCCAAAGAAATCAAAATTAAAAATAATGAAATAGCCCTAACAGATTTTGGCGGGGCAAAGCGCTTCGGCGGGATGGATAGATGGAATACAGGTTCAATATTTTTCAAACTGGGATCGCGTGATATTTTTAAACAAATGAAAAAAATTTATTATGAAAAACAATGTGATGAAGAGGAAGCTTTGGGATTACTGGTGGCTAGCGATTCTAAGATCAAAAAACGAGTTAAGAAAATAAATATTACTTACAACTTTAACGGCTTTAACTTAAAATTAAGCTACAAAGAAGCAATAAAACCAATAAAGATTGTTCATTTTCACCCTTATGGCTTTATCAGACAACTGAAAGTCGAAAGACCGATTGATTTTTTTCTGGGACAAAACGACCTTCATATACCGTTAATAACGGAAAGACTTATAAAAATACTCAGATACCACAGAATCAGATGAAAAACGTCCTTATATATATTAGTCCTACTAAATCATTTAATAACCCACACCCTAATCCTAATTTATTGAATGATGCCGGAGTATCGGTTAAGGTACAGATTGAAAATAGCCTGAGACTGGGCTGGAAGGTTGAAGATATCTTGCTCTATACAAATTTCGAGTTCCAATACGGCGTGGTAAAGGCAACAGTGCTGCCTGATGTTGAATTTTTTGAACCCGACCCTCGAGCAAACAAAATTAATCCCATTGTCAAGTTGTTTGAAAAAGAATTAATAAACGGTAGGGAGCTGTACTGGTTTCATGATTTAGACGCGTTTCAACTGTACCCGATAACGGAGTCCGAGTTAAAACTGGGAAAGGCCGATATGGCTCTAGCTGATTACCGTCCGCTGCTTAACCAATGGAGCACCATCACAATCTTTTTCAAAAAAAGTTCAAGAGATATTTTTTACAAAATAAAAAAGATTAGGGATAGGAATAAAATTTATGAGGAAATGGCTATACAGGAGTTAATAGACAACGACAAGAGCATTAGAAAAAGGATCAAAAAATTAAACAAGACATATAAGTTTGCCCCCCACAACCGCCTTTCCTGTTACCAAAAGGCAATTAGACCTATAAGGATTGTCCATTTTCACCCCCGATCTGGGATCCCGAAATTGGATATCACTCGGAATGTTCCCTTGCTACCGGATAGGCTTATAAAAATATTTCATTACCATAGAATCAGATAATAGTAGATGAAAAACCTTTTGATATATACCGGGCCGAACAAAGGATTCTCCAAAGAAGATTTATCTCTTGCCAAGATTCAAATCGACAACAGTCTGAACATAGGCTGGAAAAGGGAAGGTATTCTGCTTGTAACCGATTTCCCCTTCGAATACAACTCAGTTAAGTCGATAGTAGTTCCTGATGGTTTATATTACGCCTTTGACAAAATGGCAAATAAGGTTCCTGTTCTGGTTTACCTTCTGAATAACGGACTAGTAGAACCGAGGAGTTTATATTGGTGTCACGACTTTGATGCCTACGAAAATTATCCAATTAGCGAGAATGAATTGGGACTAACCAACTTTGACATTGGCTTAACACATTACTTTTATAAACCCGAATGGCAATTTAGTAGTTTCTTTCTCAAAAGCAGTGCAAAAGATATAATCGAGCTTCTGGACAAAACAATTAGGGCCAAACCGCATTCTAGCCGCAACAACGAAAAAACATTGACAAAACTAATTAAAACCGGGGCAATTAATCCCAAACGGTACAAAAAATTGAATGTCACTTATAATTTTACGAAGAGATTTATAACAACTGTTTACAAAGAGGCCCAAAAACCATTAAAAGTTTTGCATTTTAGGCCCAGTGATAAAGACACACTCATGCCCGATACCGCACTAAACATGTTTATGTATGGTAAAAATAGACTTAAAATACCTTTAATGAGTGATAGACTTATCAAAATCTTTAAATACCATGGAACCAAGTGATATTACAATCATCATGCTGACTGCCAGCCGAGTACCTAAGGGCTGGGCGCAGTTTCATAAAGAAAAACTCATTGAAGCGGCAGGCAACTCCCCCATTATCACTATATCCAGAGAACCTTTGGATTGGGGGAAAAATTTATTAGACACCGAACCCTACACTATATCAAACATATACTTTCAGCTACTTAGAGGTGTAAAAGAAGCAACAACAGATTACATTGGGGTTGCCGAGGACGACACTCTCTATCCCAAAGAGCATTTCGAATACCGTCCTCCTGCCAATATCTTTGCCTACAACATGAACCGGTTTGGAATTTTCACTTGGGGCAGGCCTACCTACTTCTGGAAGGGAAGAATTAGTAATTCCACCCTCATTGCTCCCAGAAAACTCGCTGTAGAGGCACTGGAAGAAAGATTTGCAAAATACCCAAATGGCACACCCGGGGGCTTCACTGGAGAGCTTGGAAGGGCAAATATTGAAAATAAACTGGGATTAACCCGTCGTAGATCGGCTTGGTTTTCAACCGATATGTCGGTTGTACGCATTGACCACGAGCTCGGAATTGATAGGCTGGCCCAAACCCACCGAAAAGGAATGGGAATACTTCGGGCTTACGATATCCCCTATTGGGGCCGTGCTGAAGATTTGGTAAAAAAATTCAAATGAACGACATTACAATAATTTTTTTAACCTTAAATAAAGTCCCAGAAAAGTGGGCAAAATATCACAGGCAAGTTCTAACGGAGGCTATTGGAGATACACCCATCATAACCATTTCCAAAAAACCACTCGATTGGGGTACCAATCTGATTCAGAAATCGGAAGGCCATGCCAATATTTACCGGCAAATTCTTAGAGGGGCAAAATTGGCAAAAACTCCATATATTGCAATTGCCGAGGACGACACACTATACCCAAAGGCACATTTTATAACTTATAGACCGCCTATGGATACATTTACCTACAATATGAGCAGGTGGGGAATATTTACCTGGGGTGAGCCCACATATTTTTTGAAGCCGTCGATGGCAAATTCTTCAATGATTGCCCCCAGAGACCTTACTATAGAAGCCTTGGAAGAAAGATTTAAAAAAGGGGTGCCGGACGAAAAATGTGGCGAATTGGGAAAGGAAAAAGTTGAGAGAGGACTTGGGGTAACTACAAGAAAAATTTCATCATTCTATACAGTAGATCCAGTTCTTTGTTTCAGTCATGATTTTGCCTTTGACCGGCTGGAGAGAACCCATAGAAAAAGGATGTGGTGGATAAGAGTCTATGATATTCCCCACTGGGGCAAAGCTTCCGATATTGTTAAAAAATTTGTATGAATCCCGTTAGAGATCAAAACCTTATGTTTTATACATACGTCATTGAAAGCCAAAAAAGAAGCTATTGGTACACCGGAAGTACAAATAATTTACGGAAACGTTTTAGTCAGCACATTAAAGGCCAATCAACTTGGACAAAATCAAGAGGCCCTTGGAAATTGATATACTATGAAGCTTGTCTTGATGAAGAAGATGCAAAAGCAAGAGAAAAGTATCTAAAATCAGGTATGGGAAAGCGTTACCTGAAAAATAGACTAAAATGTTTCCTAACTCTAACGGGATGAACGACAAAACAATAATTTACTACACCAGCAATAGAGAAAATCTAAAGTTTGAAGCAAAAATACGGGCAAATATTCTAAAGCAGAAAGGTGACCTCCCGATCATAAGTGTTTCCCAAAAACCAATTGATTTTGGAAAAAACATTTGTGTGGAAAATGTGGGCCATTCATATTTGAATGAATATAGGCAGATTTTAATAGGGGCAAAGGAGGCAAAAACTTCTTATATTGTTTTAGCCGAATCCGATTTTTTGTATCCTGAAAACTACTTTAGTTTTGAGCCAAAAGGGACAAATATCTACCGCTATGATAATGTCTGGATTGTTTTTAAAGAAAAACCATACTCATTCCGCAGGAAAAACTACTCAATAGGTGCCCAAATCTGTAAAAGAGATTACCTTATTAAACTTCTCGAAGATTATCTTGAAGGGGGTCCTATGTGGCATGACGGAAGAATACAAGTCAAAGACAAAAGAGGAAAACCCAAAAAAGACACTTTTTTGGTTCCATTTAAATTTTTTGGCAGCGAAATACCTGCAATTAGCTTTAAAACAGGAAAGGGAATGAGCGGACAAACTAATGTTTTACATGGCAGGGAAAACATTTCAATGAAACTTCCGTATTGGGGTCACATCACAAATTTAAGAAAGGAATATTTGTAATAGCATTAAGAATGCTGATATGTTATCAAAAGATGTAATGAAAATAAAATATCACAAAGGTTGGACTACACACATAACAATGCTTCTAAAAACAGTCGGAAGAAGCGACGGACACGTTCTTGAATTGGGGGCAGGAATATTTTCTACCCCGCTTCTTCATTGGTTATGCAAAGATCGCAATATTAAATTAGTAACTTTAGAAAATAATATTGATTATTTCAATTTTGCTAGACAATTTCGCAGCCGGCTACACAGTATCAAATTTATAGAAAAAACAGAAGATTTCCCCGTCCGTGGGCACTGGGGCGTGGTATTTATTGATCATGAAATGCCATATCAAAAAAGAGGAGAGGATGCAGTGAGATTTAAAGACAATGCTAACTACATAGTTCTACATGACACCGAAACTGAAAAGTTATACGGCTACGATAAAATATGGGAACATTTTAAATACAGATACGATTGGAGAGAATGCAGACCCTGGACGTCAGTTGTAAGTAATTTCAAGGATTTATCTTGGCTTGATGATCATAATATATAACAATGTATAAAAGTACTATTATTTATTACACAGCAAACAGAGAAAATCCCGAGTTTGAAGAAAAAATACGGGCAAATATCCTTAAACAAAAAGGAAATCTACCAATAATTAGCGTTTCCCAAAAACCGATTAATTTCGGGAAAAACATTTGCGTCGGTGATGTGGGCGCATCAGGTTTTAACATGTTTCGTCAGGTACAAATGGCATGTGAGGCTGCCAAAACCCAATTTGTGATCTCTGCCGAAGCCGACTGCTTGTATCCGCCCGATTATTTTACCTTCATTCCCCCGAGAGATGATATGGCTTACCGGAACAGCAATGTATTTTTGTTACCTTACCAAAAAAATTACTTTTTCCAAAAAGATGGATCCACCTTTTCTCAGATAATCGACAGAGAGTTCTATTTGAAAGTTTTAGGAAAGCTGTTTAAAAACGCGCCGAAATGGAGCATAGAAGAAAAAAATTTTCCTAAGGAACGCACCAGAAGAAGCGATATATTTATGCCGGATCAAAAATCATATTTTGAAACCGAAAATCCCTGTCTTTCATTTAAAACGGGTAACGGAATGAGATTTAACTCACCCAGCTATAACGTACGATTCTACGAATTGCCCTATTGGGGTAAAGCTACTGAACTTATAAAAAAATATGCCAAACAATAACGCTACAATTATTTACTACACAGCAAACCTGGAAGAATCCGGATTTGCAAGAAAGATACAGGAAAACATCCTTAAAAACTCCTCGGGTCTTCCTATTATCAGCGTTTCTCACAAACCGATTGATTTTGGAGTCAATATCTGTGTGGGGGTTAAACCACTTTCATATTCAAATGTACTTAGGCAAACCCTTATAGGCCTAAAAGAAGCTAAAACCGAGTTTTGCATTGCAACGGAAGATGATTGTCTCTACCCTCCCGAATATTTTCAATTTACTCCCCCGACTAAGGACAATACATACAGATATGCCAACGTATACGTTCATTTCGACGGGAGAAACAGATTTTGGAAGAAACATTACGTTGAAGCGGCGCAGATGTGCGGCAGAGAAGATTGGATTAAAAGAATTGAAGAAATTCTTAAAGGACATGACAGTTGGGATCCGATTCCTGTTAATCCCCCTTTTGTTTTCACCACGGCGGATGAGTATTCGTGGACAGGAGATAATCCCGTCGTCTATTTCAAAACAAGAAAAAGTTTCAAATTTAAAACCGGTTTTGTACCCGGATCAATGACCGAAATTCCTTATTGGGGAACGGCGAAGGATGTTCATGACAAATACCTAAGATGAAACTAATTGATGCAATTAAATTAAAAGGAAAGCCGTTTAACATACCCGATTGTTCAAGGGATGAACTGCCGGAGTTTTTTGTTCAGATGGGATATAAAACAGGTGCCGAGATGGGCGTTTACAAGGGTGCATTTACAGAAAAGTTCTGCAAGGCGGGTTTAGTTATGTATGCTATTGACCCCTGGATGTCATATCACGGAGCAGGCAGAACCCAAGAAAATCAGGCCAGGCAGAATTTCCTCTATGAGCATACCCAAAGAACACTGGCTCCCTATAAAAACTGCAAAATAATTAGAAAGACTTCGATTGATGCGGCTAAAGATTTTGACACTAATAGTCTGGATTTTATTTACATTGACGGCGATCACCGATTCCCCTATATTGCTGAGGACCTATATGAATGGTACAGGAAAATAAAACCCGGAGGAGCAATTTCCGGGCACGATTACTTCTGTACCAGCCCGAAAGCAAATAATGTTATCTGCCAAGTTAGTGCAGTAGTTGATGCTTTTATTAACGCTTTCCGAATTGAGAACCTCTATACATTCGGAAGATCTAAACCAATTGAACTTGAAGCAAAAGACGATAGATACTTCAGTTGGATGTTTTTCAAAAAATAATATATGAAGATAATTGACGGGTTAAAATTAAGAGGGAATCCGGCAGAAATTCCCGATTGTTCCCGTGATGATTTACCCCAGTTTTTTGTCGAAATGGGATATAAAGTTGGAGCTGAAATCGGCGTTGATAGTGGAGAATTTTCCCAAAAAATATGCAGGGTAGGGTTAAAATTATTTGCCGTTGACCCTTGGAAAAACTTCGATGACTATCAATACTCCGGCGGCCAAAAAAAATTTGATTCCATTTATGAACATACAAAACAGACAATGTCAGCCTTCCCGAACTGTACGATTGTTAGGAAGTCCTCAATAGAGGCTGTTACCGATTTTGAAGACGAAAGCCTGGATTTTGTATACATAGACGGAAACCATTCATTTCGATATGTTTCCGAGGACATAAGCGAATGGGCAAAAAAAGTCAAAAAAGAAGGAACAGTTTCGGGGCACGATTATACCTATTTTAGGCCCCGAACCCCTCTGGGAATTTGCCATGTAATACCAGTAGTTCATGCCTATACTCATGCTTTTAATATAGAAAATTGGTATGTTCTCGGTCAAAAAAATGCACCGCCGGGTGAAAAACGGGACAAATGGAGAAGCTGGATGTTTGTCAAACCATGAGTAAGGGAATAATTTACTATACCGACAACAGACTTGGAGAACCGATTTTTTCGGTTGTTCAAAAACAAATACTGAAGTCAGGCCTGCTGATAGTCAGTGTTTCACTAAAACCGGCTAATTTTGGGAAAAACATCGTTATGGATTTATCCCCCGGCTTCGTCACAATGATTAAACAAATAATAAAAGGTCTCGAATCGTCCAAATCCGACTATATATTCTTCTGTGAACACGATGTTCTCTATCCCCTGTCCCACTTTGATTTTACCCCCCCAAAAAACAACATTTTTTATTACAATACAAACGTTTGGAGATGGAAGTACCCGGATAATCTAGCTATTACCTATGACAGACTGATTTCTTTGTCGGGTTTGTGCGTCAATCGGAAATTTGCACTCAATCACTACATTATGAGATTAAAAAAAATAAAAGAACTGAATTTCGAAAACGACAAAAGGCATGAACCGATCTGGGCAAGAGTATGGGGTTATGAACCAGGTACAAAAAAAACAAGGCGGGGCGGATTTTCCGATGACGACTTTGAAACCTGGACGTCTAAATACCCGATGATAGATATTCGTCATGGTAGGACGTTTTCCCCGTCAAAAGTTAGTTTGGACAGATTTAGACATAAGCCAACAAATTGGAGAGAGATAACTCTAGATAAAATACCGGGTTGGAATCTTGATAAGCTATTTAGTATTAAGTGTATATAGTAATTACATTGCAAGGATTCGCTAACTTGTAAGGTCCTACCTTTCAAGAATTAATTCTGTACAAATCCTATAGCGTTTCCAGATTGATTTTTACTCCCATTTAAGATAAATATAAGTAGAATAATGTCAACCCGTGGCCTTAGTATTTTAATCCCAAGCCGTTCTGAAATGTTTTTGTCCCGCACTATAGAGGATATCTTAGCCAATATCGAAGCGGATACGGAAGTTATTGCGGTTATTGACGGCGAGTCCTCCGAACCCCCAATCCCCCAACATGAAAGAGTGAACGTCATATATCTAACAAAAAGCATAGGACAACGCGCGGCAACCAACCTTGCCTGCAAACTATCTAAAGCTAAATATGTAATAAAGGTTGATGCACATTGTTCCTTTGATAAAGGATTTGATAGAAAAATGATTGAAGCATTTAAGATTACAGGAGGCGATGTGACAATGGTTCCTATTATGCGAAATCTTTGGGCATTTGACTGGAAATGCTATCACTGCGGATGGAAAAAGTACCAGGGCCCCACACCGGCAAAATGCGAACAGTGCGGAAAGAGCAATAAAATCAGAAGAAAAATGCTCTGGATAGGAAAAAGAAATCCCCAAAGCACCTCCTACTGTTTTGATTCAACTCCCCACTTCCAATATTTTGAGGATTGGAAACATCGGCCACAATACGATAAAGACAAAAAGGAAAAGGGATTAACCGAAACAATGTCTCTCCAAGGTTCATGCTGGATGCTTACCCGGGAGAAATACTGGGAACTCGGCATTTGTGATGAGGCCTTTGGCGGCTGGGGATCCCAAGGAATTGAGGTAGCAGTCAAAACTTGGCTTTCGGGAGGGAGAGTCCTTGTCAATCACAAAACCTGGTATGCCCATATGTTCAGAACCCAGGGAGGAGATTTTGGATTCCCCTACCCGATACGGGGTGCCGACCAGGACAAAGCCAGGGCCTATGCACGAAACTTATTCTTTGACAATAACTGGCCGAAACAAATTCATCCCTTAAGCTGGCTTGTCGAAAAATTCTGGCCGGTTAGAGGCTGGGCAGATGAAGATCTTGCTAAACTTAAAGCAAATAAGTTCAGATTTCCTGAAAAAAGCCTGGAACCTAAACCCGTCGAGAGTGAACCAACCCCGATTGAATCGGGGTTAACTGAAAAACTAGCTCAAACGGGAATTGTCTACCAAGCGGCAATCTAATTTTTATCAACCCCGCAAATTGTGCGAAAAAAGGCAGTGTTATAGCTCTCACAGTTAGGGCGTTGCTTAAGTGTAATCATTCAGTTCCTCCATAGCCTTACTTTGCCCTTTCGGCCCTCAAAATATCACGCCACAAATCGTCATCAATTTCGTTCCCCATATGCCGTGTATATCGCTGCAAGGTTGCAAGCCTGTTGCCCATTTTGTCCATTTCAATATCATATGGCTTTTCATCCGACATACTGCCGTATGCCATAACACGCCACGCTACAGTATTAAGCAGTCCTGCCCGTCCGATATGCTGACAATGGTGCGAAGTAGCATATGCTTTCACACCTTTATATTCGACAATTATTTCCCTGTCACTTTTAGCATACTCAGCATAGTGATCTTTATCCCAGCCAATGGATCTGGCGAAATCGTCCTCCCATTTCTGCGGTATAAATCGCCCATAGGTCGGCTTTAATCTGGCTATGGTGTTTTCTACGCCCCACTGAAACGCGGTTCTAACCGGATACCCTGTCACGCATGAAACGTCCGGGAAATGCTTAAAGAGTTTTATTTGCGGCATTAACCAGTTGGGGTAATGGTATATATCATCATCGCTGTAATTTACAATCGTATCAGGATCAAGCATCCCAAATAGAGCTGCGCGGGCCGCACTTTTGCCAATGTTGCCGCTTTTTATATATATATCGGGCTTGTATTCACTCTCCACCCATTTCCGAAGATCCTTACAGCTACCGTTATCCCAAACAATTACGGTATAAGAACCTCCCGCATTATTCCGCATGGACGTCAGGCACTTTTGCACAACTTCCAATCGCTTTGCATGATAGCCTTTGAGATTGGGAAGATGCACCACGCAGGTCAAAACAACATTACTTATCCGTACTGGTGCGGATGTATTTGCATTTGGGTTTCCTCCTATCCGTGCCATAATTTTATTGCTTATTTTATACCGTGTTGTTGATATATTTTTATCAACCTTTCCGGCATTAGGACGGTATTAATATCATTCATTCCATACATATAGAAGTTCAGAAGACTTGGAATTAAGCGGCGTGGAAAACCGCTATGCGGACGGAAATGGACAACTCTTATTGGCTTTAATGCTACCTCCCAACAGTGTTTTATATCTGCAAAGGGAACAAAATTATAACTGGTATTAATATTTTTAATTCTTCTTTCAACATCCTTAATAATGGGAATTCTTTTTATGGTTTCGGAATCGAATGAATGATTTAGTCTTTCATTCTCCTCCTTAGTAAATTTATTCGTAAGTAGCATCAAAGCCTTTTCATCCTGGAGCATTAATAGATCCTGAGTTTGTACTATTGCCTCAAAGATGTCTTTTGCATTTGAGGTAAAAAAAAAGCTGCCAGTATTCCACTTATCCCTCCAGGCATAATCAGTCAAGGCCATATCAGCCTCCCCCATCGCAAGTTCAGATTCGGTTATTACTTCTGCTTGGCTAGCATCAAGATCGTGGAACCAATACAAATTATCTTTATTAAAAATACCTCTTTCAAAAAGTTCCAGAATTGCTTTGAATTTACTATTAACTGGACAGTACAGCACAAAGTTGTCATCACTGACTACAATTGATTTAACTCCGTTGTATTCAAACTCGAAGTTGGTAGCAAGAATTATATCCTCCCTTCTCCATCCCAAATCTAAACTGTTGTCGATTTGTATTTTAGCCAGAGTACCATATTCCGCGTAAAAATCTTTTATCTGACTAATAAAAACCATTAGGTTTTTCATCGTGTGTGTTTATATTCTAGATTGATACTGATTATTTAATACCGTGCTGCTGGTAAATCTTTATTAATCTTTCCGGCATTAAAACTGTATTTATATCATTCTTCCCGTACATATAGAAGTCCAAAAGACTTGGAATCCCCCGGTGAGGAAAGGCTCCATGGGGCCGAAAATGTATAACCTTTATCGGTTTATCTGCCGCATTGTAACTAAATCTTATATCTACAACAGGAACAAAATTGTAACTTATGTTGATTTTTTTGATTCTTCTATCAACACCTTTAATCTTAGGAATTTTTTTTAGAGTATTAGGATCATATGAATGCTTCAGTTTTTTTTTATCTTCCTCGGTAAATTTAATTGTATGAAGCGTTAGAGCCAGCTCGTCACCAACCTTTAACAAATCCTGGGTTACTACCATACTTTTTATGATATCTTTTGCCTTTGGTGTAAAAAAAAAGCTTCCAGTATGCCACCTGTCCATCCAGGCATTGTCGGTCATGGCTAGATCAGCTCCTCCGATTGAAACTTCGGATTCTGTTATTGCGTCTGCCTGGCTGGCGTCAAGGTCGTGGAACCAATATAATTCACTCTCCCCAATTATTCCCCTGTTAAAAAGTTCTTGTATTACCTTGAACTTACTATTAACTACACAGTACGGAACAAAGTTATTATCACTCACTACAATTGATTTCACCCCGTTATATTCAAACTTGAAGTTGGTAGCAAGAATTATATCCTCATTCTTCCAACCTAAATCTAAACTGTTGTCGATTTGTATTTTTGCCAAAATACCGTAGTCTTTGTAAAAATTTTTTGTTTTACTGACAAAAGCCATTAGATTTTTCATATCCCGTTATGTCCCATATTGTATCATGTGTCTTATTCAAAATACGTTAAAAGTGTATATAATGACTTAGTCGTTTACGCGGCTTTGTTTGCATATAAAAATGAAAAAAATACTCGTTATTATGGGTTCGCATCCAAATGGCGCACCGAACTTCGATTGGACAAGAAAGGACTGTGATATCTGGCTATTTAATGAAGCGCCAAGCGACGAGAAATATAAAAAATGTGACGCCGTATTTCAACTCCATACCGAAGCCATCTGGAAATCCCCAAAAAACAGAAGCGATGAAAAGCATTATGCATGGCTCAAATCGGGTAAAACACCAAAAGTTTATATGCAAGAAAAATACAAAGATGTTCCTAAATCAGTCAAATATCCAATAAATGATGTAGTAGATTTAACCAAAAACATCAAATTAGCGAGTGGTAAGAGCTTCAAAAATCTTACGTCCTCCCCCGACCTGGCATTGGCATTGATAGCTCAAATGTATAAAAAGGGAATTAAGTATGACAAAGTTGAGATATGGGGTATTGAACTTGAAACAGAAAGTGAATACAGATATCAACGGATGGGTTTTGGTTTTTGGATCGGATACCTTGCAGCGCTCGGAGTCAATTTGGAAATTCACAATAATATCTTTGATTCCCCCATATATGGTTATGAGGGAGATATTGCCTTATCCTCAAAAGATATTCAAAAAAGAATAGATGAATTAAGTAAAAGCCTAGGAGGAGATTATCAGGCCGAAGCAAAAAAACTTCTCGACAGCATAGAAGGTTTAATCAAAAAAGATATCAGCGGCGAAATTCAAAATAACCTTGTTAATCTAAACAGAAACCATGAACCTTATGGAATTATTGGCGGGCAAATAAAGGAAAGCAAAAGGTACCTTGAAAAAGCCTTGGCGATGGAAAAAGAAACCGGTGTATCAGTATTTTCGATGGGTGAATTTGACGGCACAAGGATTGACTACAACAAACAATATACCATGGAGAGAATAGAAACCGAAAAAATAAATGCGAGATTAACGGTAATGATGGAAAAAATAATAAGTTTGAAACCGAAATCAAAAAAAAGAAAAAGAGCAATAGACTCTTTCGGAAATTTAATGGCCCAACTAATGAATAAAAATATGCTTCTTTTACTTATTGTGGGAGGAATCAGGGAAAACCAATACTACTTAGACGCCTCAAACTTAAGCCTAGAGAGGAGCAAGAATGGCAATTAGTTGGGTTGCTAATGGTATCGCCAGTGCTCCCTCAGCTACGACAGCCGTAAGCTGTAATATTACAATTACTAACGCCACAGATTACGTTGTGGCTTACGGTGCAGGATTAACTCCACCGAGCGGAGTTTTTTTTGATTATACCGGAACTCCCAAAACAATGGTTGCGTCCGCAACCGATTCCACCACCAATGCCGGCGTGGCTTTATACTACATTTTAGATGCCAATTTGCCCGCTGCGGGAACCTATCAAGTAACCGCAGAGTTTGCTTCAGCAACTCAGCAAGCCGGTGTGGGTGCAGTAGCATTTAGCGGGGTGAGGCAGGCTGCACCTTTAACTACCGCAATTCTAACAATATCAAGCTCATCTGTGGTAGATAATACCGTAAATATAACTACCGATAGAGGCAATGCATACCTGGTGGGTGCCGCTGTTGTTTACGAACCAACTGCAGTCAGCCTTGCTTCAGATTCTACCGAAAGCCAAGCAGACTCCGGAACTGTTACAGGAACTACTGTTATTTCCAATTTATCTTATAAACCCGCAGCTTCTTCCGGCGCCAACTTCATGAGGTGGGCCGCTGACACTTCCGGAGCTGGAGGAAAGTTTGTCGGTGCTGTGATGGAAATTAACGATGCCTCTGGAGTTTCAGCGTCAGTTTCTATTTCTCCATCAGTATCCGCATCTCCTTCAATTTCACCAAGTGTATCGGCAAGCCCATCACTTTCACCGTCGGTTTCAATTTCACCATCGGTTTCCGCTAGTCCGTCTCTTTCACCATCAGTCTCGATTTCGCCTAGTATCAGTGCCAGTCCTTCGCTATCTCCATCGGTTTCGGCAAGCCCAAGTATCTCTCCCAGTGTATCAATTAGTCCGTCAATATCAGCATCTCCATCACTTTCCCCAAGTATCAGTGCTTCGCCATCAATTAGTCCATCAGTCTCGGCGAGCCCTTCAATCAGCCCATCTGTAAGTGCTTCTCCTTCAATTAGTCCTTCGGTTTCGATTTCTCCATCGGTATCAGCCAGTCCGAGTATTTCTCCATCAGTTTCGGCAAGCCCGAGTATTTCTCCGTCAGTTTCAATATCCCCTTCTGTCTCGGCATCTCCATCAATTTCACCAAGTATTTCGGCGAGTCCGTCAATCTCGCCTTCCGTTTCAATCTCACCATCAATATCGGCTTCACCATCTCTTAGTCCATCAGTATCTGCCAGTCCAAGCATATCTCCATCTATCTCGATTTCACCTAGCGTCAGTGCTTCCCCATCAATTTCACCTAGCGTATCCGCAAGCCCATCGCTTTCCCCATCTATATCTATCTCTCCTAGTATTAGTGCCAGTCCATCTTTATCTCCTTCGGTATCTGCATCACCTTCGGTCAGCCCTTCTGTAAGTGCTTCTCCTTCGATTAGTCCTTCTGTCTCGATATCTCCGTCTGTTTCGGCAAGTCCATCCATTTCACCTAGCGTAAGCGCTTCTCCATCAATTTCACCGTCGGTATCTATTTCACCATCTGTTTCGGCATCTCCATCGATTTCTCCATCTGTTTCAGCAAGTCCAAGTATTTCCCCGTCAGTTTCAATATCCCCTTCTGTCTCGGCATCTCCATCAATTTCACCTAGCGTAAGCGCTTCTCCGTCAATTTCACCAAGTGTTTCGGAAAGCCCGTCGATTTCACCGTCGGTTTCGGCTTCACCATCAATCTCGCCGTCTGTATCGATTTCTCCATCGGTATCTGCATCCCCTTCGATCAGCCCGTCGGTGAGCGCTTCCCCGTCGATTAGTCCGTCTGTATCTATTTCACCGTCAGTCTCCGCAAGCCCAAGTATTTCCCCGTCGGTATCGGCAAGCCCGTCGGTTTCTCCATCGGTATCGGCTTCACCCTCAATCAGTCCGTCTGTAAGTGCTTCTCCCTCTGTTAGCCCATCTGTCTCAATTTCACCGTCAGTTTCCGCAAGTCCGTCGGTTTCCCCTTCCGTTTCTATTTCACCATCGATTTCTGCGAGTCCGTCAATAAGTCCCTCAATCTCAGCAAGTCCAAGTATTTCCCCGTCAGTGTCAATTAGTCCGTCAATCTCTGCTTCACCGTCTATTTCTCCTTCAGTCTCGGCCAGTCCATCTATTTCACCATCGGTCTCTATCTCACCATCTGTTTCGGCCAGCCCGTCAGTTTCACCAAGTGTTAGTGCTTCTCCATCGGTCTCCCCTTCCGTATCAGTTTCACCCAGTATTAGTGCTTCTCCATCGGTCTCCCCAAGCGTATCCGCAAGCCCATCGCTTTCCCCATCTGTTAGTATTTCTCCTTCAATATCTGCATCTCCCTCTATTTCACCAAGTGTCAGTGCTTCCCCATCAATTAGTCCGTCTGTCTCGATATCTCCTTCGGTATCCGCATCACCATCAATAAGTCCCTCTGTTAGTGCATCGCCGTCAGTTTCTCCCAGCGTTAGTGCCAGCCCGTCGGTCTCACCTTCCATATCAGCAAGTCCATCCATTTCACCTTCCGTATCTATTTCACCGTCAGTTTCTGCAAGCCCAAGTATTTCTCCTTCGGTTTCTGCCAGCCCGTCGGTTTCACCAAGTGTTAGTGCAAGCCCCTCAATATCTCCCAGTGTCAGCGCAAGTCCGAGTATTTCTCCTTCTGTATCGATATCTCCTTCTATATCGGCCTCACCTTCAATCAGCCCTTCAATAAGTGCATCCCCGTCTCTTAGTCCATCAGTTTCTATTTCCCCATCTGTATCCGCAAGCCCTTCTATTTCACCTTCCGTTTCAGAAAGCCCGAGCATTTCTCCTTCGGTATCAATAAGCCCATCCGTGTCGGCGTCTCCTTCTATCTCCCCTAGTGTCTCGGTTTCCCCTTCAGTCTCTGCGAGCCCATCAATCTCTCCGTCTGTTTCGGCAAGCCCATCGGTGAGCCCATCTGTTTCAATTTCTCCAAGTATTTCGGCAAGTCCATCACTCAGTCCTTCTGTTTCTGCCAGTCCGTCGGTTTCTCCTTCTGTATCTATTTCCCCCAGTGTCAGTGCCAGCCCATCAGTTTCTCCTTCAGTTTCGGCAAGCCCAAGTATTTCTCCATCGGTTTCTGCCAGTCCGTCTATATCGCCAAGTGTCAGTGCCAGCCCATCGCTTTCCCCGTCGGTTTCAATTTCTCCATCTGTTTCAGCATCTCCATCCATATCACCTAGCGTAAGTGCTTCTCCATCAATTTCACCGTCGGTATCGGCAAGTCCATCCATATCACCGTCAGTCTCAGCAAGTCCGTCGGTTTCTCCTTCTGTATCTATTTCCCCCAGTGTCAGTGCAAGTCCATCAATTTCACCGTCGGTATCGGCAAGTCCAAGTATTTCTCCATCAGTATCAATCTCGCCATCAGTCTCTATTTCACCATCGGTTTCAGCTCCTCCCGGTGTTTCTCCATCGGTATCTGAATCGCCTTCGTTAAGCCCTTCGGTGAGCGCCTCGCCTTCAATTTCACCTTCTGTATCAATTTCTCCCTCAGTATCGAAAAGCCCGTCGGTTTCCCCAAGTGTATCTGCAAGCCCGTCGGTTTCTCCATCTGTATCTATTTCTCCCAGCATTAGTGCCAGCCCGTCGGTTTCCCCATCTGTATCTAAAAGTCCAAGCGTGTCACCCTCGGTCTCTATATCACCAAGCGTCAGTATTTCACCTTCAGCTAGCCGATCTCCGTCGATTTCACCGTCGGTATCGGCAAGTCCGTCGGTTTCTCCGTCAGTTTCTGCCAGTCCGAGCATTTCTCCGTCAGTATCGGCAAGTCCGTCGATTTCTCCGTCAGTGTCGGCAAGTCCGTCGATTTCACCATCTGTTTCCATATCTCCATCAGCCAGCAGATCACCATCAGTTTCCCCGTCGGTATCAGCTTCACCGTCGGTTAGTCCTAGTATCAGTATTTCTCCCTCTGCATCTATCTCCCCCTCAGTCTCTGCTAGTCCCTCTATCAGTCCTTCGATTTCGGTGTCACCTAGCGCCTCCATCTCACCTTCCGCCTCAATTTCACCCAGCGCCTCGGTAAGCCCATCCCAAAGTGCCAGTCCATCACTTTCACCATCTGAATCTTTGTCCCCCTCCGCGTCAGCCTCACCATCTGCCAGTGAGAGTCCATCCGTCTCGCCAAGCGAATCCATCAGTCCATCCGCCAGCGAAAGTCCATCAGTCAGTCCATCCGAAGGTGGAAGCGCTTCACCCTCTCTCTCACCATCAGTTAGTGTTTCTGGTTCGGCATCACCATCACCGTCACCCACATCAGGCGTTATTTACTCTGCAAGCCGAAGCATTTCGCCATCTGCCTCCCCCTCGGTTAGTCCTTCCACTGCTGAATTCATATCGCCCCCCATCCCCTCAATGGCCAGAAATTTCTCAGTTTTTAGTCGAACAATTACAGCCGGACAAGGCGCATCAGCCCTACTTGGCCTGGAAAGAATCCCCTCTTGGAATGCGGCCGGAAGACCGAAAAAAGCAAGGGAGGGAATATTTGGATTTAACTCTCAAACAAAAAATTTGGAATACTGGAACGGGTCCGTCTGGCTGAAGCTTCGTATGAAGAAAATTTAATGGTACAATTACTCTAAACCAAAATGGCAAGAAATTCTCCCCTCCTCATTGATATCGGCCAAGGTTTGTCCATTATGACGGGTTTGCCGACGATTGCCTCCTGGGAGACTCGCGATAGGCCAAAAGACGCAAAGAAAGGGACTTTCGGATTTAACTCTCAAACAGGCAGTTTTGAATACTGGGATGGATCCGGCTGGTTAACGGCACCCGCAAGCGAAGCTTAACAATGCTTAAGACCCTTGACGTCATTTATAGAAAGCTATATGATGATTTTTAGAATAAACAAGTTTGTTGCCAAGTAAGGAATATGCAATAGAATGCTTAATTTTATAAAAAATATCGGCCCGACAGAGTGGATTGTCCTGCTTTTAATTGTAGTAATCTTCTTCGGCGCTAAAATTGCCATAGGGCTTGGAAAGACCAGCGGAGAAATCGTCAAAGAGGTCAAAAAGATAAAAAATGAATTTACCGGAAATAAGGAGGTGTCAAAATAAATAATAGATGCTTAGATCAATTGGAACAACCGAGTGGATAGTCATAGCCGTAGTAGTAGTTTTGCTTTTCGGAGGCAAGAAAATCCCGGAGTTCTTCAAAGGTCTGGGAGAAGCTGTCAAGGAATTTAAGAAAGCTTCTAAGGGCCCCGACAAGGAAAGCGAGTGAATTTGATATACTGCTTATGCCGTGGATAAAATCAAGCCCATTGATTCTCCTGATTTAAAGGCTGTAATAAGTAAGTATTCCCCTTTCTTGGCAGAAGTTAGAAGAAGAATTCTTTTTACTCTTTCTGTTTTTGCAATTTCGATGTTCGCCGGCTTTATCTTTTATGAAAAAATAATCAAATTCCTGATCGACGCACTTTCCCTTAAGGGAATTAATATTGTTTTCACTTCGCCTTTTCAATTCATAAATCTCGCAATTGCTTGCGGTGTTGCTACCGGCCTCATCATTGTTTTCCCTCTAATAATCTATCAGCTCTTGTCTTTTGTAAGACCCGCCTTGAGGCAAAAGGAGTATAAGATGGTAGTTGGTTTTCTACCTTTTTCCGGCGTTCTTTTTTTAATCGGATTTTCACTCGGGGTTCTTATTATGAAATGGCAAATTCAAATATTCTTGGTAAGGTCGGTCTCCTTGGGCATCGGCAACATCTTAGATATTAGCCGTCTTTTGACCACGGTGCTATTAACCTCCGCACTTATGGGGATCGGCTTCCAATTCCCGATAATCCTCCTTATTCTTATGCGCATTGGTATTATCAAACACGAGAGATTGAGCAAGGCTAGGCCTTGGATTTACCTCGGTTCTTTTATCTTTGCCATTCTTCTTCCTCCCGATTCAATCCTGGCCGACATCCTTTTATCTTTGCCACTTATAGTTCTATTTGAACTTACATTAATACTAAATAGAATCCTAGAAAGAAGAAAGATCAGTTCCCCCAAAGTTTTATCTGATCTATCTTGAAAGGAGAAACCTTTCTGAGAAAAGGAGAAACCCTGCAGATACCCCACAAGGTGTTCACTCCTAATTGATATAAATATGTGGACCGTGAGGGAATTGAACCCTCTCCTGTCGCATGCGAAGCGACTGTTCTACCGGTATACTAACGGCCCATCTAAGGGTCTATTTTAACAGGCTTAAAGGATTAAGGTAGGTTCCGTTTTGGATAATTTCAAAGTGAAGATGCATCCCCGTTGAACGGCCCGTCGATCCCATTTGCCCGATTGCGCTTCCTCTGGCAACTGTCTGACCCGGGATTACATATATCTTAGCTAAATGGGCATAGAGTGTCTTAAAGCCGTTTCCGTGATCAATTATGACTCTACTCCCGTAGCCATTCCCGTCCGGCCAGCCGGCAACAATCACCTTCCCGCTGTCGGCAGCCAAAACCCCGGGAGCTACCCTATTGGCAATATCAATTCCCTTGTGATACCAAACAAACCTTTGAGTAATTGTTCCTGCAGTCGGCCAAACAAACTGGCCCGAAGCAACAACCGTTCCTGCATCCGGAGTAATTTGCCTTACACGAGGAGCCATCGGAACTTCCGCGGGCTTAACTCCGTCCGGAATAATAACAACCTGCCCGATTGCCAATTCAAAAGTTTCGTCGTTTGAAAAAGAGTTAAAAGGGAAATCAACTATTGCCTGAGGTTCAGTATCATAACGCTTCGCAATAGAGTAAACCGTATCACCTTTTATAACCTTATGGGCAATCCCGGCTACAGGCAGAATCTCAAGAGTCTGGTCAATTTTAATCTTGTCCCCCTTAAGACTGTTCTGCCAGCGAATTGTATCCTCATCCACTCCGAATTTCTGGGCAATCGATTTGATATTATCCCCGGATTGCACCTGGTACTCAATAATTTTATCCCGAACTTTATCTGATATCAGAGTGTCAATCCCCGGATCCTCGGCAGTAGCAGAAAGAACAGTAGGAGTTGCAATTTCCCAGGGATTGACATTAGTTCCCGGAAATTCTTGAGCGACAATTGGCGCAATCATAACTCCCAGTGCAGTTATTGTAGCCATTCCGGAGTGAGTCAAACGCCTGGCCAATTTCCCCCTTTGCTTGTAAAGGGCTGTAACCAAAACCCCTTTTCTGTTTTCAAATTTCAGGAAATTTAAATGAAGCCCTCTATAGGAAAACTTAAACAATTCTTCAAAAAAGAGCTTTATATCTTCCCAAAGATCTATTAGTATCTGAAAAGTTTCCATGCGTCATCAAAGTTATCATATGAAACACCAAGAAGCAATCAGGCGGTTTTGAGGCTGTCGAGGAATTCTTCGTTGGTTTCAGTTTTTTGGAGTTTCCCAAGAAGCATCTCGGTTCTCTCATCTTCCGTCATAAGATCCAGCATTCTTCGAAGAGTGTGTATTTTAGGTAAAGTTTCTTTGCCGTACAAAAGCTCCTCCTGTCTGGTTCCTGATTTGGCAACGTCTATCGCCGGAAACACTCGGCGCTCTGCAAGTTTTCTGGTTAAATGAAGTTCCATATTACCGGTTCCTTTAAATTCTTCGTAAATCAAATCATCCATCCTTGAACCTGTCTCAACCAAACAAGTTCCAATAATGGTCAAGCTTCCCCCGCCCTCAATTTTTCTTGCAGCCCCAAAGAATTTTTTGGCGGGGAAAAGCGCCATGGGGTCAAATCCACCCGAAAGCGTTCTGCCGCTAGTCGGAAGGGCCAAATTATATGCTCTTGCCATACGGGTTACGGAATCAAGAACAATAACAACATCCATCCCTTTTTCTACCAAGCGACGGGCGCGCTCCAAAGCCAATTCCCCCACTCTTGTTTGATCGGCCGGGGGTTCGTCAAAATTACTGGCAGCTACCTCGCCACGGCCTTCTGTAACCTCTTTCATTGTCCTGACGATATCGGTTACCTCTTCGGGCCGCTCACCGATTAGAACCGCCATCAGGTGAGCCTTTTTATGATTTTTGGCAATCCCGCTAATAATGTCTTTAACAAGCCAGGTTTTTCCCGCTTTCGGAGGAGAAACTATCAAACCCCGCTGTCCAAACCCAATCGGAGCAACCAAATCTATAATTCGGGTAGTGAGTATATCTTTATCTGTTGAGAGTTTAATTCTTTCCTCCGGATAAATTACCGTCAAATCATCAAAATTAAGTCTATTCCCCAACTTTTCAACAGGATCCCCATTGACTTTCTCAACCTTAAGAAGACCCCAGTATCTCTCGTTTTCTTTGGGACGGCGGGCCTGTCCCCCGACAATGTCCCCAACCCGCAGGTTAAATCTTCTGATTTGCGAGGCAGAGATATAAATATCGTGATCCGACGGAGAAAACATTTTGGGCCGGAGTAGCCCACTCCCTTCGGTAGCAATATCCAATACCCCTTCCACATACTCGGTTGGCAAGCCTGCATCGGGGATCATTCTTTCATCAACTACGAGGGGTGCCGGCTCTTTTGGCTCCACAGCAACAGGGGCCGGGGGTAGACTACCAGCATCTTTAGGAGCACCAATTAGATCACCTGTAGAAACTTTTTTAGAAACCACGGAAGCAAGTATTAGTATAGCCTAACTTTAACCAATGTCAATAGAGTAATGCCGGCAAGGATTAATCCTCCCCACTCAAGTAGCTGAGGCCAGAAAAAGATATAGATACTGGATGTCGGATACCCGATACTAGAGGGGACAATCCAACCGTTGGCCCAGGAATTGACCTTTACATGCTCAAGTTTCGGGTAAGTTACCCAACCCTCCTCATAACCCTGACCTAACTGCATCAATCCGTCTCCTTCTACAGCAATCTTATAGATTACCGTTCCGTATTTTTTAACATTCTTAATCTTCAAGCTGTTTTCTATATCGGTTTTGCCCGAGAGAAATTCATAATCGAGAGCATAAAAGTCAATTTTTTCAACAACATTTTCCGATGCAATCCTGCCGAATGATCTGGTCTCCAAATTCAGAGTGTAACCCGCGCTATTGTCCTTTGTCGGAAGCACCGCAAAATATTGATCAAATTTTCCCTCCGGCATTAATTCCTCCAAATCCATTCTGTTCGTTTTCCAGTTTTGAAGATAAATTTTAAGGCTTCTGCCTTCTTTATTTTCGCCCCTAAGTCTTAATGCATATGCCTGATTATGTTTCAACTGGGGGTAATCAAAAAAATCACAGGAAACTCCATTTCCTTCGGCACGATATGTCGTTCCGTTTTTGTAAACCGAACCCAACTTCTTAAGATCGCAATTGTATGCTTCACTAAATCCTCTTCCTTCCCCGAAAGGTTCAGAAATAATCGGGTCTCCTCTCGGGGGCCCGACAGCAGGCAAAATATCTCCAAATTCTTGGGTAGGTGCCGAAACGAAACCATCCGTATTTACCCCCGTATCGTATACCGTCAAAAATCCTGCCTTAAATGCTTCCCGATAACCCAAATTCGAAACCATTTCTTTGATCTGGGGAATAAAAAGCACTTCGGGACTTCCCCCGGCATTGATTATCGATTCATCAAGAAGTAAATATCTAACCTGATATTTTTGAAGAGTCCGTGCAAATGCCTCATTGTTATTTGCATACAATGCATATGCACTTTCGGTGTAGAAAGCTTCGTTATACGGACTCCATCTATCAAAATCCCGAACCAAAAGAGGATTTTTCAGTCCATAAGTCAAAAAACCCGATCCTTCATATTTCCATGAATGGTAATCCCAACCCCAAAACGTATTAAGAGGCAAGGCTGCAATCCTTCCCTCCCTGCCGGCAAACCAGCCAAAAAGCTCAAAATAGGTATTGGGTAAATTTCTCCTCACAACTGGACTAATAAGTTGTCCGTTAAACATCGGCGATACTAAAAAGATAAGCGCAACCGATCCTGCTACCAACCCCAATAATGCGATTTTCCCCAGCTTAAAAAAGAAATATCCGAAGAAAAAGGCCAGACTAAACTCAAGAAGAATAGAAAATTTGGTAAAAGGCATTCTCAGAGCCTCTTTAAAAATCCCGCTACTAAAACTGCCGGCGGCGAGAAAAAATAACGCAAAAATAGCTACACCGAACATAGAAAATCCGACCTTGTCCCTTCTAAAAAGCGAGAGTATAAACCCAAGTGCTGAAAATACAGCCAAAGCATAAAGAGTCAACAAAACATACTTTGACGCCAGATGAACATTCCAAACACCCATTAAATCATCGAATTGCCCTTGTTGGAAATCAAAAGCCCGCCAATCAAACAAGAAGCTTTTATGAATTAAAATATCTTTAAAATTTGAGTAATCCTGGCTACGAAAGCTTGCCTCGGGGCTAAAGAGAGTATTTATTTTGGAATTTATAACATCCTGCGACTGATTTTTTATCGAATAAAAATTGGGCAGAATCCAGTAAAGATTGAGAAGAATGGTTATCAGAATTAAGACAAATCCTCTCTTGAACCTGTAGAGAAGAACAAAAATAGTCAAAGCTCCAAGATATGCATAAAAAAGCGTTGCGGCATAAGCTTGAGGGCTTGAAAGTATGGTCAAAATGACAAAAATGATTAGATTTTTCTTTTTGGCCTCTCTCAAAAATCTCAAGGCAAAGTAAAAAAGCCATGGGATAAAAGCATATGCGGTTGTGAACATCTCAAAGGGAACATAAAAGTGCTGAAGAGTTCCTAAATTGAGCAGATAATATAAGGCTCCCAGAAAAGCTCCGATTGAAGGGGCAACTCCCTCTTTCTCGCGCCTGAAAACATAGTTCAAGAAAAAATAAACTCCCAAAGGACCCAAAATTAGACAAAGAAAGATATACGAATATCGCAAAAATGAAGTCGGCAGAAAAAAAGATTCGATAAAAAGAAAGGCTATTCTCGGCCAGTCGGTCATGTGAGAATGGGCAGCAACCGCCCCCACTCCCTGTTCCTGCCTCCAAACCCCGTTAAAGACCCTATTAAATGCTTCAGGAAAATTAAATTCTGGGTGAAGTGAGTCCCAACCAATTAAGAAAGTTCCGGGGGTATAGTTTCTCCAAGCAAGAAAAAGTCCTATTAAAACTAAAAAGGCAGGAAATAAAATTCCTGCCAATCTATGTAATTTTCGCACCATCTCAATTAATAATACCAAAGATTATTAATTCAGGTAGTGCGGTGTATTGCTCTCATCAATCCCAAAGGGAAAGTTGAGGGGTTAAATACACCGCATCGAGGCAAATCGCCGTTAGCGACGAAAAATGCCGGTCCAGTGGACCTGCACCTCGTCGTTACCAACAACCACAACATGCCATTCAACCGACTGACAAGCGTCAATGGTGCCACAGTTGGCGCCATCTTCAACTCCTGTCATGCGAAGCATGTAGTGATCAAGTAGCGCCTGGGCAGCAAGGGTAACCTTTTCAGGGGTTCCCATGTCCCAAACACGACCGGCGATCGTAAAACCATGGTCAATAGTATTTCCGCGATACATTGCGGTAGGACCAAAATGGTTTATCATGATCACGGCGCAACCTTTGGTCTCAGTCGCAACACAATCGACACCCAGATCAGGAATTGTTACCTGACCGGCGGTCATGACCCTGTAATAAAATTGGGGCACGTCCATGTTGCAAGGTGTGTTGTCACAAAAATCGCCGTCTTCGAATGGCGATTCATATGCGACTAAGGCAGGCCGATCACCACTTGGAACATCCGGGAAAACTAGCTGGCGCGACGCGTTAGGAGGTTCAACTTTTGGATAATCCAAGGCACCGCTTGCGCGATAAACCTCGGACACATCCGAATTGCCCGGATTTTTTGCAGCAGGAACTTCCATTGCCGGAATTTCTGTCGCTATAGCTATCGGTTCAACCGTCTCGGGTGTAGCAGTCGGGTCAGGTTGGAACAGTGTTGAGCTCGGCTGAGCAGCGGCCAAAGCCGTAGAAACAGCCGACTGGACAATAGCATTAATGTCCTGAGTCGGGGCGGCTCGGGTAGCTTCAGAGCTCCCGCCGCATGCTGTTAACAAAACAGCGGTCAGGATCACGAAAGTGATCCCAAGATAAAACTTTCGGTTCATGATCTTTTCTCCTTTCGTGAACCTTAGATTTTTAGGCAGAATGCCCGCACCGGCCACAAAATTTTGTGGCCGCGGCAGGCACTCCGCCTTTGTTTTGCCTCGATTTGTAAAAGTGCTATGCACTTTGCCACGCACTAACGTGTGTGGTAAAAAACTTGTCTAAAAACCAATCAAGCCATCAAGCATTTTTTGACAGCCTGAATAAGTTTTTACGGTTGATAAAAAGAAGAACTCCGGAAGCGCCCAGAGCTAAAGCTCCCACAAGAGCCAAATTTTCTCCCAATCCTGTTTCAACAACTTCATGCTTGGCTCCGCAGATTACCCCGCCTCCGTAGACCGAGGTGCAAACCCCCGGCTCAAGAGTAGTTGTTTGGGCAAGAGCGCTAGTCGGGACAATCAGCCCAGATACAAGAACGATCGCTGAAACTACAAAGCTTTTTACCATGTGGGGATTATATATCTTCATACTTATTTTGTCAATTATAGGATGTTATACCTCCAATAATCTGGCGTACCTGAAAATGCGCACGGGTCCTTCCAGCTTCTCGCAGGTATAAAGAATCAAATCTGCCGAATAATCGGAGATGCTTTCACCTTCGGCCCCGGCATAAATTTCATAGACATATTTCCGCTGTCTCCAGACAATCTCAACTGTGTCTCCAACATTCAATTTCGGCAAATTGTAGAAAGAACTTTTCCGCCTAAAAATATTGCTCCAGGCAAGGTAACCAAAACGATGGGCGGCCAAAATTATTGGGCGGTCGTTATCCGTCGGCATACCAAAATCAGACACCCTCCAAATACCCTTTTTTAAGGCTTCCTCGTAATTGGTGTAAGTCGCTTCCTGTAAAGGAGAATCTACCCCGATAGAAACAATCTTTAAATGAGATTGAGGGGACAAGGTTGGATCAAAACGGGGTTGGTACTTAGTGGTCGGTATTTGACGATTGGCAGTTAGGGATTCTACTTCAGTTTTTGAAAGCTGGAAATCGGCAATCGGGGTTGTTAGTCCGCTTTCAGCCCAATACCAAACCGAGGGCAAATAGGTATAAAGAAGAAGGCCGGCCCCAAACACCGCTAAAAATTTGGCAAGCTTGACTACCCCGTTACCTTTTGAGCTGGCAGGGGTATCAAACGAAGCGTTATATGAGTGGTAAATAATTACTTCCATATTTTCCCTAAAGAACAATCGGCTCTGTTAGGAACGGGTAGAGCACCTGCCCTATACTCCACCCGTCCCTGCCAAAGCCGACACTAAAGGGTCTTGACAACCCCAAAAACAAGTTCTAGTCTGATTACGATTTGTCTTAAAGTGATATTTACCTGTCCGAAAGACAAATCAAAACCTAAAAGAGCATTTCTACTCGTGGCGAGTGTCGTCTAACAGCGAAATACCCAACGATAGCGATGCTCTTTTTTTAATGTTCTGTGAAAATATTATCATCCCCTGTCAATTTTGTCAAATCCCATAACGCTGTCAAATCCTGACTTTGCTATCCCTATAGTCTATTTGTCGCCGAAATATCCCAATAATACGGACTTATATTATTTGGAAAAATAAGTGTGGATAACTTGGGGAAGATACTTAAACTCGCGTGAGGTGGCAGAACTTGTAAATCCCATACGTCTCGCCTCTTTTATTCTCTTGTCTTGTGCAACAACTTCACGAATTTCGCCCAAAAGCCCCACCTCTCCAACCGCAACAACTTTTCCTAAAACAGCCTTTTCAAAAAAAGCAGACGCGATGGCAAGAGTAATTGCTAAATCACTTGCCGGTTCCGTCACCTTTATTCCCCCCGCAACATTCACAAAAACATCATGATCGAAAAGGGGAATGCCGCAGCGCCTTGTTAAAACTGCAATGAGAAGCTCCAAACGCCTCGAGTCAATTCCTTGCGCAATTCTTCTGGGAATGACCAACTTTGTGGGAACAACTAGAGCTTGGATTTCAACCAGAAGCGGTCTTGTCCCCTGCATTACACTAGTCACAACACTCCCCGGTACCAGTCTTTTACCCTTTTCCAAAAAAAGCTTTTCAGCGTCTGCAACCGGAATTAATCCCCTATCCTGCATCTCAAACACTCCTACTTCGTCAGTGGGTCCAAAGCGGTTTTTAACGGCTCTAAGGACCCTCAATGTCAGTGTTTTGTCTCCCTCAAACCATAAAACAGTATCCACTACATGAGCCAGAACCGCGGGTCCAGCCACTGTCCCCTCCTTTGTTACATGTCCGACCAGAAAAAGAGGAATATTTTTGGCTTTACAGGCATTTATCAGTCTAAAGGCACATTCTCTGACTTGCCCCACCGATCCTGCCATACCAGACAAATCAGAGGTTGTCATTGTTTGAATCGAATCCACAACCACCGCTTGCGGACTGCCGATCTGATCAACCACACTATCTGCATCCGTATCTTCAAGCAGATTTATCCCTGATTTCTTAATTCCGAGCCTATCTGCTCTGACTTTGATCTGCAAGGCCGATTCCTCACCACAAACATACAAAACATCTCCCAGCTTGTCCGAAACCTCAAGCAAAATAGTCGATTTCCCAATCCCAGGCTCCCCTGCAATTAGAACCGCCTGTCCGGGCACGAGTCCCCCACCCAAAACCCGATCCAGTTCCGAAATTTTCGTTGAGATTCTTTTTGTCTGCGAAGTTTTTATCTCTGAAAGTTTTTGGGTTTTTATCTGTCTAATTTGTCTGGAGTCTTTAGTCCCTGGAGTTCTGAAACTCTCCGTAATTGTCTCAACCAAACTATTCCACTCTCCGCAGTTTGGGCATTTCCCCAACCACCCTACGCTTTCATACCCACACTGCTGACAGATATATTTTGAGGACTTGGCCATTTCTCGCTTATTATACACAAAGGTTGACTTAATCAGGACCTTAAACGTATAATCCCCCCAGAGTCCAAAAAAGAGTCAGAACATTGGCGTTTTGCATAAAACTCTCTTTCGGCTTGAAGTACCTTAATATCCGCACAAGACTAGTTAAAAGGAGAGAAAAATGAAGAAAGTATGGCTTTTCGTTGTTATTTTTGTGGCCGCAGCTCTTGTCTTGGTCACCTTCTCAAGCAAAGGGAGGTGTTTCATAACCGTCAAAGAGCGGCCAAAATACAGTTACGAGACGGTGGTCATGGACGACGGTCTGGTCACCTTCTCAAGCAAAGGGGGGTGTTACATGACCGTTCAGGTTGTCAAGGAAGGTGGAATCTGGAGTGAAGTGTCTACCCAAATAAATACCAACTGTTTCGAGGGTTACGAAGACGCCGCGACCACTTGGGCACAGCCACTTCCAAGAAGTGTCGTATTCCATGCACTAAGGCCAAATTTCACCACTGCTTATCTTCCGGAAATTGATGGGAAGGGACTCGATACTGATTCGGTCGTATTCCGTATCACTAACGGGAAATGGCAAAGAACCACAAAATGAATTAACAAAAACTACCTCCCGCTTCCCCAACCTCTCTGGTTAGGAGAAAATATGAAGTCTTGTGCGGGAGTTGGTTTTTTTATTTGTATCCCACCGGGATTGAAGTAAGGACCAGTCCCAAAGCTATTCTTTTATCCTTCATATTAACTTCTTCAACTATACATTTAGCTTCCTGGCCTACCTCAAGTTTGTGGGTTGGAGGAATTTTTGTTATATGAATCAGACCCTCAACGCCGGGCTCAAGCTCAATAAAGGCACCAAAATCGCTAATTCTGGCAACTTTGCCCGTAACTTTATCCTCAACTTTATATTTAGCCTCTACCTGGCTCCAGGGATCTTTCCCGGCTTGTTTAATGGAGAGGGCAAGTTTCCCGTCCCTAAAAGCCAAAACCTTAACTTTCACTTTATCACCCTCGGCAACCACATCACTGGGAAGCCCAACTTTGCCGTACGAGATTTCCGAAACATGAACAAGTCCTTCCAGCTCGGCTTTAGCAACATTAAATTTAACAAAGCAGCCGAAATTGGCAACCGTTGTAACCACGCCATTGTAAATTTCTCCTTCCTTAATCTTTTTAATAGCCTCCTTGGCAAGCTTGATATCGATGGCATCGCTTACTTCTTTTTCGGAAAGAACGGCTTTATTTTGAAGCCTGGCAACCTCAATTACTTTTACTTTAAAGTATTTGGCAACCAAGCTTTCCGGATTTTTCAAAGCTTCTTTCCCCAGCTGCGAAGTTGGAATAAAGCCGGAGACCCCATTTATGTCAACCGCAAATCCTGCCTGGGTTAATCCTTTCCCCAAAACCGCAATCGGGTCTCCCGATTTTTGAGCCTCCTCAAGCTTCTCCCAAGTTACATCAGCCATCGCATCTTTGAGGGCCAAAATCGTAATTCCGTCGCGGGTCTCCGGAACCAAAACCGTAACCATTACACTATCCCCCACTTTAAGATTAGCTATAAATTCCTTGGCATCGGAGTAAGCTTTTTCTTTTACTATTCCCTCGCTTTTCCCACCAATATCAAAAATCACTTCCCGATCGGTTTTACTTAAAATCTTTGCATTTACTCTTTGTCCTACGGAGAAAGTTTTGAGGATTTTCCCGGCATGAGCCAAGAGCTCCGCCATGGTGGTGGGCTCTTTAGAAGGTCTTTTTGTAGCCAAAATTCATACCGCCTTTCTTTTTTAGTGAAGTCATTATATAGAATTTCCGGCCACTTGTCGAGTTTGTTTTTGTTTTTTAAACTCGATAGAGGTGGCCTTGAGCGGGAATTGTCTTTGGGGGCTTATTTGCTATTTTAACGAAACACCGCAATGACAACTACTATCCCCAGTCCCCAGATGAACAGACCGCCCACCAAAACAATTCCCAGAACTTCCAATGCGAAATCAAGTACCGGAATTCCGAACATGGCTCCTCCTATTCTCTAAGGGTTCCATTAACTAGAGCTTCCCAGTCCTTCTCGAACCGGTCTTTTTTCGGCTCGGTTTTCCATAGCAGTATGGCCAAGATTATTAACCCAACTCCGAGAATTAAAAGCCAACTCATTATTCCTCCTTTGCAATTTAAAAGAGTGAATTGTAACCGCGTTACAATTGAGGCGATTTTACCACAAAAAATCCCGCATTACTAATTTTCTGCGGGATAATTTTGTTTCAAAATACTGATCTGGCGATGAGCTATTTTCACGGCCAGTTGCCCGGCAGCTATCGTCACCGCTGACCCGTTTCACTTCTTTGTTCGGAATGGGAAAAGGTGTTTCCAGATCGCTCTAATCACCAGATCAATATCTTGAAAAATGTAAATTTTGGATATAATTTTGAAGTAGAAAGGCCGCGCCCCGCACACCTCGCGCATTAAGCACGAAGGGTGGGATCGCAAGAGTTTGACTTATTCGCACAAGTAGCCTTAACCCTTTACAGGGCTTCCAGCGCTTGCCGATTAACCCGATCTTCTTTCGGGAGTCTTTAATGGAATCCTAATCTTGGAGTTGGCTTCCCACTTAGATGCTTTCAGCGGTTATCCATTGGGAATATAGCTACCCGGCGCTACTGCTGATGCAATAACCGGCACACCAGGGATTCCCCCAGAGAGGTCCTCTCGTCAATCTATCCTTTGTTACCAAAGGGATTAGACTATACCTTCACCCCGACTAAATCGGGGGCTAGCGTTATTATGAATATACTATTCATCTCTCCTCACCCTTTCAGGATCGGATCAGTCGTTACGGGGGTATTTAAACCTTCCCTCGGGGTTATCCCAAAAATGATAGGACCATCATTAATTCTTTTTAGGATTTCACCGATTTTAGCTAGTGTGACCATACACATTACTATGCATGGCAGCAATACTTACTGTCCCCAGCTCTCCTCAAGATTCCTACGCTTCCACCGGATAGAGTCCGACATCATTGTTAACTCTATGTCGCCATAGAGGTCCGACTATATCTTGTCCCGCTTAGCGGGACTCTGGCATATAGTCTGTGAGGATTCCCACGACTTTTACATCATGGGTCTTTCCTGCTGATTGACTCCACTGAAAGATTGTTACCGTTTCCGGTACTTTCAGATACTGAGTGTTTCCAGCATACAGCCAGATTTATTCTTGGTAAGACCAAGACCTATAACTAATAACAGTACCTCTTAATTAATAACTAATTGGCTCAAAAACGTTTATAGGGAGACCGCTCAAACTAAACTACATATGTCCTATAGCTTTACTGTCTCACGACGTTCTGAACCCAGCTCGCGTATCACTTTAACGGGCGAACAGACCGACCCTTGGCACCTTCTTCAGCGCCAGGATGTGATGCATATTTAATCCCCTGTTTCCAGAGGTATAGACTATATCATTCTCCCAAAAATGGGAGTTCGGCGTATGATACAAAGCAAAAGCTTTATATCTCGCTCTTTCGAGCTCAGTCGTTACGGGGTCAAAAGAGGTAACTTGTATTTCATACAAGAAACTATGTGTGGTGAAATTATAGAACTAATATTTTTAGTTTCAGATTTCGGAAAATACATTCTAAAACCTTTATCTCGGTCAGAGAAATATTTCCCAGTGATCTGAAATTTATCCATTAAAGCTCTCTGCAGGATATGGATTTCGTTTTCTTTAAAAGAATAAGTACTTATATCATAAATACCCTTCTTACTAAGATATCCGTCATCCATTATCCACACAGCAAAACTTAAAGGATCTAAAAATTGTCCAATGTTTTTAGGTATAATTTTTCTTCCTTGTTTGTTATAAAACAAATTCCGGAAAAATGTGATTTTGGGGTGTCGCACCGTGCGAAACCACCAAGATTTTTCATACCTTTCGCCATTGTCATGGTAACGATAACTTAATTTAGGAGGAGTTAAAACCCACTCCTTAAAATTATCGTATTTCCATAAACAATAGCCTTTTTGGACTAGACCTTGTTCTATTTTAAAATTAGCATTTGCAGCTTTATATCCCACTCTTAATGTTCCATCTCCCAACAAAGATCCAATTAAAATAGAAATTTGTCTTGATGTTAAATTAAGCTTAGATTTGTAAGCTCTCAATGCTAAACCACTCGATAGTTGTCCTCTTCGACTTCCCACGGTATTACCCATATCAATTCAGTTAAACCGAAGTTTATCCGAATGTCAAGAGGGCTCCACCGTTATAAGCCGATTTTGCTTAAAAGATTACTCTTTTAAGGGCCCAAACCCAATTGGGTTTAGCCGACATCGAGGTAGCGAACCGCGCCGTCGCTATGGACGCTCGGGCGCGACTACTCTGTTATCCCCGGGGTAGCTTTTATCCGTTAAGCTCCGTCCTCACCCATTGAGGATCGGAGGATCACTAAAGCCGACTTTCGTCCCTGCTCGGGATGTCTCCCTTGCAGTCAAGCTGGCATATACTTTTACGCTTCCGCTACGATTTCCATCCGTAGTAAGCCAACCTTTGCGCCCCTGCGTTACATTTTAGCAGGGTACCGCCCCAGTAAAACTGCCCAGCAAACTCTTTCCTCGTTGTCGTCTTCAGACAACATAAGTAAGCCCCACATTTTTCAACGAGAGGTATTACACTGTCGATTACTCTCCCTCCTATTCTAGACAATCAAAAAATATGAAAGCAAAATCTACCTGCAGTAAAGCTCCACGGGGTCTTTTTGTCCTGATGGAAGTAGGCCGCGTCTTCACAGCCATCGCTATTTCGCCGAGTGAACCCTCAAGACAGTTGTTAGCTCGTTACGCCATTCATGCGGGCCAGAACTTACCTGGCAAGGAACTTCGCTACCTTAGAACAGTTATAGTTACTGCTGCCGTTCACCGGAGCTTAAATTCAGAGCAAGATGCCTTGCGGCAACCACCCCTCCTCTTAACTTACCGGCACTGGACAGGCGTCAGCCCGTATACTGAAGCTTTCGCTTTCGCACGGACCTGTGTTTTTGATAAACAGTCGACTAACAAACTTTAGGTGCCACCTCCTTTGACAGAGGCAACCCATCTCCCGAAGTTACGGGTAGTTTTTTTGCCGAGTTCCTTGAGGATCCTTCTCTCGATCGCCTTAGAGTACTACTCCAACCCACCTGCGTCGGTTTACGGTACGGCTTGTATCAATTCTCACTACGAACCTTTTCTTGTAAACTGATTATTCCAGAATTGTCCCGGATCGCTCCAGAACTTTGCACCACCTTAATTAATCATCACAGCGGATTTTCCAACTGCAACTACTTTGGCTTCTGCACTCCAATCAATAAGGAGCCCTGAAATTCCTGTTTAGTCAGTCCCTAGTTATTAACGACTTAACACAAATACTAGAATTTTAACTAGTTGTCCATCGACTACGCCAATTGGCCTCGCCTTAGGAACCGATTAACCCACAGAGGATGAACCTTGCTGTGGAAACCTTGGGTATTCGGCGGAGGAGATTCTCACTCCTCTCGTTCGCTACTTAAGCCGGCATTCTCACTTCCGTACTCTCGATCCCGGCTTACACCAGAACTTCACTGCGTACGGAACGCTCCCCTACCACTTACACCTTGCGGCGTAAATTTCTGGCTTCGGCATACAACTTATCCTCGATAAATCTTAGGCGCCTCCTCCCTCGACCAGTGAGCTGTTACGCTATCTTTAAAGGGTGGCTGCTTCTGAGCCAACCTCCTGGCTGTTTCGGGAAGAAAACTTCCTTTTAAACTTAGTTGTAATTTAGAGGCCTTAGCCGAAAATCTGGGCTGTTTCCCTCTCGTCATATCAGCTTAGCCCGATATGACTGTCTACCCCGTTAGATATCGTCAGTATTCTGAGTTTGGTAGAGTTGAATTGCTTGCGCTCTCCAACCCTTCCAGTATCTTTACCACTGCGATATTATCACACGGGGCACGGTCCCTATAGACCTTTCGGGGAGAGCCAGCTATCTCCGGGCTCGTTAGGCATATTACCTCTAACCACAAGTCGTCCCATGTTATTGCAACAACAACGGGTTCGGGCCTCCCTACTCATTTCTGAGGAGTTCACCCTGCTCATGGTTAGCTCGCCCGGTTTCGGGTCAGCCACAATGCGCTTGTATTTTTCGCCCTATTCAGACTCGGTTTCCCTATGCTTACCTCCAATAACGGAGTTAAACTTGCGCTAATGCGGCTACTCGCCGGCTCATTCTTCAATAGGCACGCGATCATCCTGATAAATCAGGACTCTCACGGTTTGTCCGCAAACAGTTTCAGGTACTATTTCACTGAGCGTCTCGCTCAACTTTTCACCTTTCCCTCACGGTACTAGTTCACTATCGCTCTCTCACTTTATTTAGCCTTGGAGGATGGTTCCCCCGGATTCCCACAAGGTATGTGCCTCGTGGTACTTGGGATACTTCTAGGGTATATTTTGGTTTCGTGTACAAGACTTTCACTTTCTCTGGTTAACCATTCCGGATTATTCTACTACCAAAATAAATCCCACATTAAAGTCCCGCAACCTCCTTCTCCAGTAAACTGGAAAAGGATTTAGGCTCTTGCCGTTTCGCTCGCCGCTACTTAGGCAATCTCGTTGATTTCTCTTCCTCGCCCTACTTAGATGTTTCAGTTCGGGTGGTTCCCGTATTAAAAGTTATATATTAACTTGCGTTAGCATTTTTACTCTTAAACACTTACCAAAGGTAAGTGGGTTTCCCCATTCGGACACCGTCGGATCAAAACTTCGTAGCAGTTCCCCGACGACTATCGCGGCTATGTACGTCCTTCTTCGGAAGTGAGAAGCTAGGCATCCACTGTCTGCGTTAATTTAATAGCTTGCGATCCCGCCATTGGCGGGACGCGACCTTTCTACTTCACTAATTTTCAAGTGTTAAGGAACAAGAAGTCGCCGCTAGACGACCTGTGTGGACCCGGGCGGAATCGAACCGCCTGCCTCATCATTGCAAATGATGCGTTCAGCCAGGTAAACTTCGGGCCCTCAAAGCCGCAATTTCTTTCTTCAAACTCTCGACATAATCCTCGAGAACTTTTAGTTCAGAATATGCCAGTTCACCAGATGCCGACTCGTGAGGTACTCCTCTAAAATGACTTAAACGAAATTTTAGCTTTGCCTCCGCGTCCTCTAATTTTTTCAAAAGTGCTGCCAATTTTTCTTTGTCGGACAGAATTTTCATACAAAAAAACCGGCCTTTTAAGCCGGTCATTACCAAGAAAAACCTTCAAATTTCAGCCACGCAAAAGGGCGTTTGCTCGTTTAGAAATTATTTGTTTTTCCATTAATCTTTTGTCCGAACTCAAAAGTAATGTGTATTATATGCTTCCTGGAGAATCCCGTCAAGGGCAGTTATTTGTGGGCGCACATGGGATCGAACCATGGACCTCGTTCTTATCAGGAACGCGCTCTACCACTGAGCCATGCGCCCGTAATTTTACTAATTTAACATAATTCAGCCTGCAAAACAATCTACCCGGTTGAATTTTGGTGGCAAGAGGGCTAAAATACCCCAAACTCAACAAAAGTGCGTTGAGAAATTCTTTTACAACTTAAGGAGGAAGAAATGAAACCCAGAAGATCTTTTAACCCAATTGATGAATTGGTAGAGAAAATCAAGGGGACGGCAGAATGGTTAAAGGAATGGCCAAAAGAATGGTCAATACAGATTCTGGTAACTGCTTGCCTTATTTCTTTGGCTGTTCTGATCTTTTATATATATTCCCACTAAATTTCTTTCATTCTCGCACCCTCTCGTCCGAGTCGGACTCATTAAGAAATATAAAAAAAATGAGACGATAAAGACAGGAGGGTGCAAGGAGGTTTACCCCGAACCACAGGAATGGCCTACTTCTAAAATTGACTTTTCATCGTTCCGATCCTATAATTCTCACACTTAGGTATAATTGCATATACCAAATCGCATTCACTTTTACATTCGAAAGGAGAGATCGTGGACACTAAAAAGCTTTACAAAGCAGAGGAGAAAATTAACCAAAAACTCCCCAAAGGGGTTGTGGCTGAAGTTTTCCCAAGTGCCATCGACGGAATGCTTGTTCAGCCCAATCATATTCTGATCAGAAGGAGGGGGTGGTTTGGGTTTGGCCGCACCATCGCCAGACTCATCCCAGATGACGACAGTGGTCATCTCGAAATTATTTTCGAGGATCCGGTCGAGGCGATCAGCAAAATTGTTTCAGAAATTGAACTCTGATCAACTCACCAATCTCATAATCCCTCTCCGGCAAGGACAATAAAATCCAAACTGGAGAGGGCAGCACTACCTTTTAACTTCCCGCAAATATATAATGATTCTTATATGCAAAACCTGACCACGCTTCTTCTTAAGATTCCCCGCAATGTTGAGGTTACCCCTGAAGCTGCCAAAACATTTCTTTCTGCCTTAACTCAAATTAATTCTGTTTCTTTCTTCCAAAGACTAATGGGAACCCGCCCCCACGCCCTCGCTCTTGAAATTGCTTCGGTCAACCAACAAATCCAATTCTTAATGACTTGCGACAAAGAACTTACTCCTTTCGTCCAAACCCAAATTCAGGCCGCTTACCCTCTTGTAATTATTGAAAAAATCCACGACCCTCTGGAAAATCAGGTCTTGGAAGTCAAGGAACTTAGGCTTTCAAAAGGCAATTTCTACCCTTTGGGCACTTACGACAAATTTACGGACGTTGATCCCCTTTCTTCCGTCCTTTCTGTTCTGTCGAAAAGCGAGCCGACCGAAATTTCAATGATGCAGGTCGCCCTGGAAGCAACAAGCCCAAGATGGCAGGGACAAGGAGAAAGTTATGCCGATCATGGCACTAAAAACGAGGAGGGAACATATTCCCCAAGAGCGGACAAAACAATTATTACTGAAAAGATTTCTTACCCAGGATTTAAGGTCTCGGTGCGCCTTATGAGTAATACGAATAAAACCCTAAGGGAGCTTTCTTCTTCCTTTGGTGTTTTCTCACGAGCCGACGGAAATTCGTTTAGATCTAAAAATGGAAAGATGAAAGATGCCCTGACAAGAAAAGTGAGCGGACGCGATATCTTAAACATCCTTGAACTTGCAACCGTCTGGCATTTACCTTCCGAAAAAATCAAAACCGAGGGAATTGCCTGGGGAACAAAGGTCCTTTCCGAGCCCCCTGAAAATCTGCCAAGTGCGATAACTGCAACAGAAGAAGATAAAATTCACATTAATTTCTTTGCGAAAACAATATTTAAAAACCGGGATACTATTTTCGGAATCAAGGATATAGATAGACGCCGTCATCTCTGGGCAATAGGAAAAACAGGAACCGGTAAATCAACTCTCATTGCCAATATGGCAATTGACGACCTTAAAAAAGACCGGGGCTTGGCGGTAATTGACCCTCATGGAGATCTTTCCGAAATAATTCTCGATTATATTCCCAAAAGGAGAATTAACGATGTTATTTATTTTAACCCGGCAGACAAAGACTACCCTATTGTCATTAACCCTCTGGAGGTTACAAATAAAGAAGAGGCAGAGCTGGTTGTTTCCGGGATTGTTTCGATATTTAATAAAATCTTCGGATTCTCCTGGGGACCAAGGCTTGAATATATCTTGCGAAACTCGCTTTATACTCTTGCCCAAGTTCCAAATACAACCTTAAAAGATGTTCCCCTTCTTCTTACCAATAAAGCTTTTAGAACCAGAATCGAGGACACGATACAAGACCCCACCATGAGATCATTTTGGAAAGATGAATTTGATAAAATGCCTGACAGACTCCAATCAGAGGCTATCTCCCCCATTCTCAATAAGGTCGGCCAGTTTGTTACCTCGCCTTTAATTCGAACGGTAATAGGCCAACCCAAAAGCTCCATAAAGCTTGATGATGTAATGAATCACGGCAAAATCCTGCTTGCTAATCTTTCCCAGGGAAGATTGGGAGAGGATAATGCGGCCCTTCTTGGAGCCATGCTTATTACCAAACTTCAGCTTGCCGCAATGCATCGGGTCGATGTTCCGGAAGAGCAAAGACGGGATTTCTACCTTTATGTTGACGAGTTTCAAAACTTCGCAACGGGTTCTTTTATCAAAATCATGTCGGAGGCCAGAAAATACCGGCTAAATATCATGCTTGCAAACCAATATATGGCTCAAATTCCGGAAGAGGTTACCAAAGCAATCCTGGGAAATGCTGGAACCGTTATGACATTTGCGGTAGGAGCATCCGATGCCGAAATTCTCTACAAAGAATTTGCGGAAGTTTTCTCACAAAACGATATGGTAAATCTGGGAAGCTACCAAATAGCGGCAAAAATGACTATAGACGGGCACACAACTCGCCCATTTGTCGCTCATACCCTTCCGCTACCGATTTCCTCTAACCAGAACAGGGGCAAGGTAATCGAAGCTTCCCGCCAAAGGTGGGCAAAGAGAACTTAAATAAAAACAATTTTATTGACTTCTGAATTTTTAGGTATAGAATTTTAGTTAAGTTCTAGTGGGATCTAAAAATGCAGATCCAAAGCTAGAAAGTTCTTTAAAAGCGAGAGAGTCGATAGATTTTAGACGAGGGCTAATTGGGTATAAATCAAATTTGTACTTAGCTAGTCCTCGTTTAAAACAAAGGAAACAACCTAGAAACGACGGGCAGAAGGAGGCGTTTGACTAAAGATACAAAAAAACTTTTTCCAAGCCAACTGCAAATCGACAATCGATAATTAGGAGGTAAAATCTATGCTATTTAATCCAAAGGAAAAAGGTCATCTGGTTCTGAATGTGGCGTCGCCCGTTGCCATCACCCAAGCAACAAGATGCGGTCTGGCCCCCAGTTGATCTCCGGGCACCACCGTGTTGTAGTTCTTAAATGAACCCTTGGGTTCGGCTGGGTTCGTACACCAAAGAAGGAGCTCCTTCAAGTCTGGGGCTCCTTCCCATACCCACCCTCTTAATTCAAATTTCCTAAAAATCGACTCTCTCGCAAATACAATTTTCTCCAACAAAAAACCCCGACGATTAATCGGGGCTTTTCAACTCAAAACTCAAGATGTGATCGGAAAAGACATTCGGTTCCGTTTTATTACCCGCCCAATGGCGGGAAGCAAAAACGACTACCTTAAAAACTGGATGTGATTACTCACGCTCCTTAGAAAGGAGGTGATCCATCCGCTCCTTCCAGAACGGATACCTTGTTCATGACAATCCTCGTCTTTCGAGAGGCATGGACTATATCTTCATCCTCAAAATAGTAAATTTATCTGGGTGACTCGAACTAATAATTTTGGCAAACTTCTCATAAGATCTTGCTCTTATAAAAAATCTCCAATAGTCCGGATCAACTCTTTTACTGGGATTGTGCATCTTTCCGCAACTAATCCCAAGTTCTTCTAAATATTTCTTAACTTCCAAAAGATCATTTTTGTTCTTTTGACCAAAGAATAAATAGAAACGAACTTTAGGATTTTTAGCAATACCACCTTCTGCATCGAAATATCCGCGAACATAATCAATCTTGTCCTGCCTGGAAGAAATCTTTGCATTTTTAAGCAAAGACTTGGAAAACTCAACAATCCAAAGATCGCGATTTTTTCCCTCTTTATAATTCCAAGCAGACATTCCAAGTCTTTTGATTTCTCTTACAAGAAAATCTGCGAAAACTTTAGATTTTGTCGCTATTCGATAAGTGGTTCTCCTAATAGTTGCATCGTGCAACAAACCAAGCAAATAAGGTTTACTAATTTGCGAAGCTTGCGTGTAGTCTCTACGGAGCCCCCGATTTAATCGAGGTTCCCTCGGTATTACCATATCCATCATTCAGATTAGACCGAATCTAATCCGAAATCAAGATTTAGGCTTCACCGATACAGCAAGATTTTTTCCCGACATTACATCGGGAGTCGCAACATAACTTTACGACTTAATTCTTATCGCTGGTTTTACCTTGGACCGAGTCACTCGGCCTTAAGGTACCTCCAACTTTACTAACTTGACGGGCGGTGTTCTGAGATAGCTACCTACGATTACTCGATAGTACTTCTCTCCCCACCAGGCACACGGTTTTCCCGTACCTTGGCGGACGACCATTTTAAAAATGGCAATGTTCCTTCGTCTCTTTAGGACTACTATGAACATAGCAGACTTCTGATATCTAATCAGTTTGGATTCACACCCAAACTTACTTTAAACAAAGTCAACATCAGATCTCCCTTCGTAACAATAATTTCGTTTTGTTTTCATCTTGAGCCCAATTACTTCTTTCTTTTTAATAACAAATTGCTTCCCATTATGTACGAATGGTCGCAAAAGAATGAAGCCGTTTAAACTTCAAGCTGAAAACTGCTACTTTAGCCCTTCTCTCACTCGCCTCACGGCGAGTGGATGCTATTTCGCTTCAGGAAATTTGCCTTTTCCTGCTAGAAATTTCACCTAGTAAAAACTATTGTCGGAAGGCGCAATTTAATTTGTACAAGACCCGAGAACGTATTCACCGGAGTATAGCTGACCTCCGATTACTACCAATTCCGCGTTCATGAGGGCGAATTGCAGCCCTCAATCCCCACTGAGAAGCCGTTTGATGGGATTAGCTCCGTCTTGCGACTTGGCATAAACCCATTGTTAGGCTCCATTGTAGCATGTGTGTAGCCCAGTCTATAAGGGCAATGCGGACCTGACGTCGTCCCCACTTCCCCCTGAAATAAATTCAGGGAGTCCCAAATGAATATTCAACATTTGGCGGGGGTTGCGCTCGTTACCCCACTGAAGGGAACATCCCACGACACGAGCTGACGACGGCCATGCAACACCTGTGCTATCATCCAAATAAATTTAGATCCCCCAATGTTTCCATCAGAGTAAACGATAGCATGTCAAAGACTGGTAAGGTTCTTCGTTTCGTCTCGAATTAAACCACATGCTCCACTGGTTGTGCGGGTCCCCGTCAATTCCTTTGAGTTTTAGCCTTGCGGCCGTACTCCCCAGGCGGCTCGCTTAACGCGTTAGCTTACGGGACTACCAATAAATTGAAAATCCCTAGCGAGCATCGTTTACGGCTAGGACTACGCAGGTCTCTAATCTGCTTCGCTCCCCTAGCTGTCGTTCCTCAGCGTCAAATAATGGTTAGCTTCCTGCCTTCGCCCTTGGAGTTCCTGACGATATCAACGGATTTCACTCCTACACCGTCAGTTCCAGAAGCCCCACCATATTTCGAAAGTCAGATAGTATTGTCTCCCTTCCCCCGGTTGAGCCGTGGTCTTTAAAAGACAACTTTTCTGACCGCCTACGAAACGCTTTACGCCCAATAAATCCGGATAACGCTTGCACCCTCTGTTTGACCGCTGCTGCTGGCACAGAGTTAGCAGGTGCTTATTCTCCAAGAGCTCTCACTCTTGGCAAAAGAAGTTTACGACCCGAAGGCCTTCATCCTCCACGCGGCGTCGCGACGTCAGACTTTCGTCCATTGCGTACGATTCCTAGTTGCTGCCACCCGTAGGTGTGCGGGCCGTGTCACAGTCCCGCTCTGGGGGGTCACGCTCTCACGCCCCCTACCCGTCATAGGTTTGGTAGGCCATTACCCTACCAACAGCCTGATGGGAGATAGGCTCATCCATCGGCGGGCAGTTAAGCCCTTTTATCTTGCGATGTCATGCGGTATTAGCCCATCTTTCGATGGGGTATTCCACACCATTGGGGAGATTCCTATCTTGTACTCAGCCGTTCGCAACTGATCCCTTGCGGGACCCGTTCTACTTGCATGCCTAAGGCACGCCGCCAGCGTTCATCCTGGGCCAGGATCAAACCCTCAAAAAGTGTCCAAAATAAAAGAAATAAATCTCTATATGGACGATCCTGTCTTTCCGATCACATCTTGAGTACCAATTAAAAAATTGGTATTCATCTTAAACCTTACATTTTCGAGTGTTAATGTGCTCGAATCTTAAGGAATAAATGACAGTCATAAATACTAAAGGACTAACTAAAAAAACTAATCTTGGATCCCTTTTATTTAAAACTGTAATCTACTCCTTAAATGTGCCTGAAGTTGTTACCCTACTCGGGGAAGTTAACCTCTCGAGAACTAAAAAACCGCCCAGAGGCGGTTGCACTAACCTTGGCCGAATGGCCTCTGTAGCTTAAGTTCTCATGTGCTAGGAGGTATTATATAAGAAAATTAGATGTTGGTCAATGCCCTTCTTTCCCAAATTCCACCCCAAAGATACTTGACAGAATTATTCCATTGATCTATAAAGCCACTATGTCGCTTGATAGGGAAGATATTATAACTGCCAAGATAGATGCCCAGGATGTTTTAGAGATGGTCAAAAGACGACTTGATAGTGGCGCTCACATGGTTTTCCTTGAAGAAGATTATAGAAGTCATAAGATTTATGTATCTGAAAATTTTGCACTAATCCTCGGAGGATACAGAGCAGTTGATGAGCTGGTTCGCAAAACATTTCACACAACAGAGGATCTAAAAGACAAAACAAAACCCAAGTTCTTTTTTGGTCATACTTACTCTTTAGGAGATCACAAAGGGGTTTTTTTAGAGCTCTCTTTTCCCACAAGCGTAAACCCTTCACTACAAAAGACTCAAGACGCTTTCACACGGGCAGCACGGTTGAAAATAGAAAATAGCTAGGTTTTTTTAGTCTCATTCTCCCCTGAATTCCACTCTGCTAGTGCATCGTCAAAAAATTGAAGATTTTGACCTTTACATCTTCTAAATCTTTGTAGGTTTCCAGATGGAAATTTGGATATTTCGGAGACGCTTTACCTCGAATCATCCAAGAAAGGCCTTTTAAATAATCTTCCCGAATTAGACACAATATTTCCTTTTTATCGATTTCGAATTCGTAAAGATCGATGGCTCTTTGAATTTCCGAGCCGACACCATGACTTGCACCATCGACAAAAGCAATTACATGTGAAGCCTTATCAACCAACTTTACATCAGCTTGTTCAACTGCTACCCATGGCCTATCTCCCCTGTCCAATTCAAAGCCATTATCGACGAAGAATAACCTATCTCTCTCCCCTTGGTCTCTTCCCCCAACGTGTTGATCCAAGACATTCGCTCCATTCTCCAAAAGATATTGGATAATATTCCATCCAAAATCTTTCTCCTGATTCAAAACACCCTGCATAGAATTTGAGAAATAAACATCCTTTCCGGCAAAAGCTTTTTCCGATCTAGAATCTAAAAGCGTCATATGAAGGCAAAATAGCAAACGCCTCCCGTGAAGTCAACTATTTTTTAGACTTTTTTTCTTTATTTGTCAGAAGATAGATTGCCGGGAGAATGCCGACTGAATTGATAAGAAGCAAAAAAATAAACCAAACTTTCTGCCCGTTTCTCGCACTTCGGTAAAGAGCAAATCCCCTTAATGCCAAATCCAAAATTGCAAGCGGGATAATCCATCCCCACATCTGATTTGGGAATCCCCAGTTTCCATACCCTCCCATGTATTTATACCACATCGTATTTAATTATTGCTCTGATATAATTCAAGTCAATATGCAGATTTTGGAGACTTCGGGATGGGAAGATTATGAACTAATTGATTCCGGAAACGGCAGACGATTGGAGAGGTTTGGAAAATATATTTTATCCCGCCCCGATCCGCAGGCAATTTGGCTACCAAAAGCTTCACCCGAAACCTGGGATAATGCCGATGCGGTATTTGATGAAGGCTGGAAAACAAAAATCAAGATCTCGGATAAATGGATCGTTAAATATCAAAATATATCTTTGTACCTAAAGTTAACCCCGTTTAAACATACCGGAATTTTTCCTGAACAAAAAATTCATTGGGACTATATCCTGCAAAAGATCCCTTCAGCCAAAAGGCAACCCAATATCTTAAATCTCTTTGGATACACAGGAGTCTCATCTTTGGTTGCGGCAGGGGCCGGAGCAAAGGTAACCCATGTGGATGCCAGTAGACCCGCGATAACCTGGTTTAGGGAAAACCAAAGTTTGAGTGGTTTAATGGATAAACCCATCCGCATTATTGTTGATGACGCAATTAAATTTACAGCCCGCGAAATTAAAAGAGGAATTAAATACGACGGGGTGATTATGGACCCTCCTGTCTATGGCCATGACCCAAAGGGGGGTATCTGGGATTTTAACAAAGACTTTCCACACCTTTTAGAGAACTGCAGCGAGATACTGTCAGGCAGTCCCCTATTTGTAATCGTTAATGCATATGCAGTTTCAGCATCAGCTCTAATGCTTGAAAATGTAATGAAGGATTATTTTGAAAATTTGGGGGGAAAAATTGAGGTCGGTGAACTTTGCTTAAAAGAAAAGGTAGGAGGCCGCCTTCTTTCAACCGGAATTTTTGCCAGATGGAGTAAATAATTTCGACCGGATAACACCCAAGATTAAGCTTAAATCCACTTCACGAAACGGGTACCCACATTGTTGAGGGAATATGTATTCAGAAGTGTATTAACTTGCAGGTGGCCGTCGGAACGGAAGCGGGCCTTAAGAATCTTTCCTTGATAGCAACTATTAGGAAGTATTGACCAGGTCGATCCCTGATCAGGATACATGCCGATTAACAATTTTAGAATTTGCCCCCTAGTAATATAAGTCCTTAAGGAGTCTCCTTGTCTTTCTTGTTCCTTGAGCATTTTTCCCAATTGTTTCTCGGTAATACCTAAATGTGGAGTGTTAATCGAAACCTCGGTGGAAAACCAGCCGGAATTACTGACTAAGTCAACAACCTGATTTCCTTCTTCAACCGCCCAACATCTCATTTCGGGAAACATCTTTCCCAAATCTTCTTTACTTACTCCAGCCGGAGCAAAAGAATACATGTAGCCATTTTCTAGCTTTCTCTCAATTTCTTTACCCGTCAAAAGAAGGTCATCAACAACATAACTTTTTCCAATTCTTAGACCAGCTTCTTGCCAAAAGTCATACATAAATTGAAGGGGGGTGGGTTCAGTAGGATATTTATTATATTCCGGTGTGTACCGAATAGTCTCCGGCATGAGTAGATCTATACAACTTCCCAAGCACATTTGTCAAATGTTTACGAAGTTTTTGGGGCTATTCGAAGCATTACGGTCACTCATTCCCCAACAACGGTCGTTCCTTCCCCCCCTGAAGAAGTTTCCGGAGCTGTACCTTGATTACCACTTTCTACGGTCGTTCCACCACCCGAACCCCCTCCACCTTCAATTACCACGTTCTGAATACCTGCCCCGCTACTCCCACCCTCGGAAGTTCCCGGTGCAAACTTCATTTCTCCACCCTCGATCACGACTCCGCCTGATCCTCCGGGTCCTGTTCCTGGTGCATATATTAATTTTCCACCACCTGCATATACTACTCCCGCTTCCCCTCCTCCCGGCCCTGTTCCGGGCGCCCAGACATGCACCACTTCGTTCAAAAACTCAGTTGCGCCTTCCGACCCATTCACATCAACTACTCGTTTTGCCACCTGATTGACTACTTGCTCCTGAACCTGAACAACTTCCTGTTTTCCATCTTCATTAATCATTGTCTTTATCTCCTCCATCGTTTTTTGTTGTTCTATCGTTCTTTCCCCAACCGTGCCCAAAACATCCCCATCGTCGGTTTTTTCTAGTAAGTTATTTTGCCTTTCTTTTATCTGAAGGTAGTTTTGCAGTAAATTTTGTACCCTCTCATTGTTTCCCTCTTCCGCATAACCCTGGGCCATGGATAACCTTTTTTCGGCATGCCTTTCCAACACGGCCACTTTATTTTCGATCTTAAAGGCAAAGAAATATTCAATGCCCTCCTGAATCTTTACCACAATCGAATCTTCGGAAGTTAATATTTCCTTTAAATCAACTGCTTTCGAGGTTTTTGGAATAAGAAAACTAATAGAGAAGAAGAATAACACCAGCAACAATAACCTTTTAAAACTCATCCTAAATAATAATATATTAGTTGTAGTTAACAAGTCAAATAAACTACATCAATTAAGAAAATGTTATACTTAAAAATATGAAGGGGCTGTCTTGGGTTCTTCTGTACTTAGCGGCATTCCTCCCTGTTGGTTTCTCCGTTTTTTATTTTTCGGAAAAAAATTTGCTTTCGGGTTTTATCGCTTTTTCAATTTCAATGTTGATCTACACCCTACTTATTTTTAAAGACTTAAGATTTTTAAGCTTTATATCGTTTTTTACCATGTTTTCAGCATCCTTTCTACTGCTTGGTATTTCCGGAAAGCAAACCGACGGTGCTTTTTCTAATGTCCTAGATGAAAGGGCTTTTATGTTATCAATATCGTTACTTATATTTTTTCTTCTCATTAATTCCGTTTTTTGGGCTAAAACAAAACATGGTTTTAAAAAACTAATATCTATGATTTGTATTACTCTGTCTGTTTTTATATTGGCAGTTTTTGGAACGGGTTCACCGGCGTTTTACCAAAACTTTGTTTATACACGGGTTAATATATTGATACTTTTAATATTCGGTGTTTTTTTAATTATTCAAAAGAAAAAGCTTCCGGGAATTTTAGGCATATTGCTATCAATAGGAATATTGCTTCTAAGCACAGGAATGTTTCGCGAAAAGGCTTATACACTTGAAGAGAAGGAACAAAAGGAAGTAATTGCATATGTTGATCCGATGGCAAAAGAAATGTTTGGTTATTACAACAATAAAGACTATGCCAATTTTTGTAAATATTGCGGATTTGTTTTAAAAAGCATGATGAGTAAAGATCCTATAACCATAAAAGACAAAAGGGAGGCGTCTGGTCCATATATTTACTTCGGTGAACCAAGTAAAGTTATTCGTAAGAGTGGCCGTTATTATGTGGAATACCCGATAAAATTCCAAAATGTTAAGGCCCTGATGTATTTAACTTTTGTAATAGAAAGTATTTCTTCTGATCCCAGCATTTACGGTTATGCTCTTTCCGAAAAACAGGGACTGCATACTAATTCGGGGAATGAAAACGAAAAAGACAGGCCGTAATATCAAATTTGCCGGGCTCGCCATTTTAGGTTTGGTCTTGGTGTCGGCTGTTTATCTTTTTTTTGTTTATTCATCAAACAAAAACGGTGTAGTTATTCCAGACAATCTCCCCAGTCAGGCTTGTGCACAGATAGTCAAAAAACAAATGCGAAACAACTGTCTGGCAATTGTCAATAAAGATAGAGATCTTTGCAATAAAACATCGGAGGATGGCATATTGGCTTGCCGGGCCATTGTTGAAAATAATCCGGAATTGTGTCTCAAGGTCAAACCGGCCATTCAGAAGAAAACCTGCGTCAATGAAGTGGCCAGAGTAAATGACAATATTACCTCATGTGATTTTTCCGATGATAAAAAGGACTGCGTAGGTTCTTATTTGGCCGGACTTTACTGGGATGAAAAATATAATTTAATGGACAAAAAATATTGTGAGGTTTTTCCCGATGGCGATAAAGATTGGTGTCTGGCGCTCGTCACACAAGATAAATCCGTGTGCGGTAATGGTCTGGCCTGTCTTTCTCTATTCATCCAACCGTTGTCTTTTTGCGATAATCAGCAAATATCGAAAAGCAAAGGAGAATGCTTGCGCGATAGAGCAATGACCCAAAGAGATCCTACCATATGCGGACTAATTGATGATACTAATGACAGAAACCGATGTTATTTTAATATTGTGGGGCATATCAATCCGGATATATCTTTTTGTTCAAAAATATCTGATCCAGAATTAGAACAAGAATGTCTTGCAAATGCAGCCGTAAAATTACTCATTAAATAAAATCCTTCATTTTGTGTCCGACTTTGCTGAGCAGCGTGGTCTAGAACCTTGCAGCCCCATAACCGTCTGAGAGTAGTATATCACCCTAAGGCTAAACGAGACACTATAAAAGGGATGTCTCAAATAATGCCGATGTAGTTTCATAGGTAGTATAATTGGAATGGATGCATCTTAAAAATTTGTTTTTGCCACTGAATAAGATAATTAGGGCTTTAGTATTGTCAGATTTTATTATTACTTCGGCTTTCGGTTTCGTGGCGCCGATTTTTGCTCTTTTTATAACCGACAAAATTCAAGGAGGAACCATCGAAGCTGTCGGTTTTGCTGCTGCTTTTTACTGGTTGGCAGCAGCCTTAACCCGATTGCCAATTGCCCGCCACATTGAGCGAACTAAATCGGAAAAAGATGACTTTCGTTTCATGATTTTTGGCTCCATTTTAATTTGTGCTATACCTTTTCTTTATCTTTTAAGCACCAAAATTTGGCATATTTATTTGGCAGAAACGCTTTACGGTATCGGTTATTCTTTGAGGCTTCCCGGTTGGTATGGTATGTTCACCCGCCATATTGATAAAGGACACGAGGGATACGAATGGAGTTTTAATTCACTAATATCTGGCGCGGGGTCGGCAATTACTGCGGCCCTGGGTGGATTAATAGCAGCCAAATTGGGCTTTAATGTATTGTTTATCCTTGTTGGCGCCATTTCAATTCTCGGCTCGGTTACAGTGGCTTTTCTTTACTACATCGTGGAACCCAACCATTATAAGAACGTTCATCGAGAAGAAAAAGAGCGAAAATCGGCACCGTAAATCCGAAACCCGTCTTGGCTGAGCATATCGGTCTAGGCCCATTCTATCATTATAACTAATTACCCCATCGCCTGAGTTTTCCCAAGACTCTTGATAGAAACATCTCCCTATCGATTACGTGTAGAATCTTTATATTATCTACTATCTCAACTCGATACAGGCTTGGTTCTACCAAATACATGCTCCAAACTAAATCCCAAGGACACATATCTCCTTTACGAGAAAAATAACCCTTATTTAGTATAAATTTATTTTGAAAATTCCATTTCAGTAAATCCTTGGTGATGAATTTCATCATGGGATTGCCAATACTTTGTAGTTCTTTTACAACGTCATTGTTTATTCCTACATTAAAAATTTCTTTCCCCATCTTGTATTTATTTCCCCCTAATGAATGCATGTACTCGGCTGCGCCAATGTCCGGAAAAGCATTAAAAGAACACAAATACCATTTGTTTTGATTTATATACGGACCTGAACGGACAAAAAAGAATTCCTTTACCTTTGCTAATAAAGAAGGCTTTGCCTTAAAAACAGCAGCATAGTCTGTGACAGGACCCAACGCCACTAAAGTTATCCTTTCCTTAGCTTTCTCTAGTGATTCAATAATAAATGAAACAGCTTGTGAATCAGTCTGTCTTTTTTTAATGGCTCCTTTAATAACTGGAATATTTAGTCCACTCAACTGCACCTGCTTTTTGCTAATACCATAACTCGTGTTCCCGTCAGTATTTCCAAAAGTTGAAGTAATTCCTAATATTTCAATTTCCTTCTCTCTATGCGCTTGTAGTAAAACCGCTAAGGCAATAGAATCATCCGGTTCATTAGTGAAAAACTTGAGTACTCTAGCTGTTACCGAATTGTCAGAGGATATAATATATTTGTCCATATAAGCTGAATTTGCTGCGGAGCTAGGGCTCGAACCTAGAATACCATCCTCCAAGGGGATGTGTCCTACCAATTAGACGACTCCGCATTATTCACCTAAAGCAGGCTGTATTTTAACATTTTGGATACCGGGTTATCCAGTTGGAGTTGTGGAAGGAGTCGCTTCGGGGGTTGGGGCTGGCTCCATAGTTGGGATGGGAACCGGGCTTTTGGGAAGAATTTCCATATCTTTGGCATCGGCTACCACCAGTGTTCTCGTCGATTTACTGTAACTTCCGGCCGCAAATATCCTTTTCCCAACCAAACCTTTTAGGTCAATCCCGGCAGGAACTTGCAAAGTTATGGCTTCAGACGATGAGGAAACCTGCAAAAAATACTTCTGGGTTACACTGCTATATTGCAAAGTTCCTGTATAAGCCGTTTCTTTCCAGATTTCTTGGGGGGAAGGCGTGGGCGTCGGGACAACCTGGTATTTCAAAAAGGGAATGTTTAACGAATATCTCCCTACCCCGAATGCCGCCACCGCAACAGCAAAAACACAAAGCACTGCCGTGATAGGATGAATTCTAAACCTGAAATCAACCCCTTCACTTCCCATTACCCTTGCCCACCAGCGCTTCAAGTAAGTTACGGGATTTGTTACTTTGACATCAACCAAAGGAGGTTCCTTTGTAGATTCCGGCATTAATTAAATGTAGTACCAAAGAGGTTTCAATACAATATGACTTGTGAGCCCAGGAGGACTCGAACCTCCAAACCTTCTCCTTAAAAGGGAGCCGCTCTACCATTGAGCTATGGGCCCATTTGTACCACCCTGTGACCCCAGCGGGATTCGAACCCACGATTTGTTGGATGAAAACCAACCGTCCTAGACCGCTAGACGATGGGGCCACCTAGTAACGAGGAATTTTACCATTTTGAGATCATAAATGCTAGAATATGATCGTGATCAAACTTAAAGCTAAAGAGCTTAGGAAAACCAAGCCAACTCCGGAAAATCTCAAATCAATTAAAAGAAATCCGATTTATTTGATTTTGGATAACGTGATTGACACATATAATATCGGCTCGCTTTTTAGATTGGCGGATGCGATCGCAGCCGAAAAGCTTTTTATTTGCGGTGATACGGAATATCCCCCGTCTTCAAGGATCCACAAAGCCGCCGTCGGAACGGAAGCATGGGTTCCCTGGGAGAAAAGAGATAATGCGATAGAGGTAGAAAAAGAGTTAAAACAAAAAGGGGTACAGATAATTGCTGTTGAGCAAAGTCCCCGCTCCATCTCTATCTCAAATTTCAAACCTCGATTTCCCGTTGCAATTGTAATAGGCAATGAAACAACCGGTATCTCAAAAGAGGTTCTGGATATCGCCGACACAATAGTTGAGCTTCCGATGTACGGAGTTAATAAATCCTTCAATGTCTGGGGCTCAGCCGCGGTTGTGGCATACAAAATCCTGGAGAAAATTAGCGGTTAGTTCCACATGTGAATCGGCAATAAAATTCAGAATGACCCAAACAGATACAGTCACCATAACAATCACCTGAATTGCACGGCTTTGGAGTAGGTGTTTTAGGTTTAGGTGTTGGACATCCAGCTCTACACTCAATTGGAGTATTCCCCCTGCAAATACAGTCATTGTAACAATTGCCTGAATTGCATGGTTTTGGAGTAGGAGTTTTAGGTTTAGGTGTTGGACATCCAGCTCTACACTCAAGTGGAGTATTTCCTCTGCAAATACAGTCATTATAACAATTGCCTGAATTGCATGGTTTTGGGGTTGGGATTGGGGTTGGGGTTGGAAGTTTATCAAAACAAGCATAGAAACCTCTATCATATTCTCTACACTCTAAGCCAGGGCAACATTTCCGTAATTGCTCCGGGCCACACAGATATCCAGCTGTAAGACATTTTGTTTCAGGACAACATGCATATCTATTAAGAAAACTGCAACAACCCCGTTCCCCGCAATTTTCTACCACCTTCCAAGCTCCATCTTTACATTGAGCCAGATTGTCTGCCGATGTACATTTCCAGTCATGCTCTCTACATGCAAAGCCCCAGCATCTACAACCACCGCGAAGAATATCAAACCTAGCCTCAAGTCCGGGGCAACATGCTTTGGTCAGACAACTTTCTCCTACCTTACTGCATAAAGACGCTGCTTCGGGTTTAACAAAAACAGGAGATTTACCGGTTGTTATTATTACTCCTGCAAAAAGACCGAGAAGAATTACCGACAAAGACAATATTTTCAGAAAACTTTTTTTGTCTATCCTTTTCTTGCTTTTAAAGCCCATACAAACAGTAGATTGTTCTAATGTTTATTAGAGAATATTGCGAGCTAATTGTCAATAGCGGACTATTACTTAAGGGCTGAAGTGACTACCGATTCCATATCTTTGTAGCTATATGCTCCGGCGAAAACCTGATCATTAATAATAAAACCGGGTGTCCCGGAAATCCCTAAGCTCTGGGCGACGGCCTCATCAGCAACCAATCTGTTGTCATATTTGCCACTTTCTAAACAACTTTTCAAAAATGCTGGGTCAACTGCCCCTTTAAGAAAATCGGTCATGGCGCCATACTTGGCTTTGTCATTTTGGACGGTATTATTAATAAAATCATAGCCTTTATTGGTCATTAAAAGATCATGTGCTTCCCAAAACTTCCCCTTTTCGTTGGCACAGTAAAGAGCTTTCATGGCCATTTCCCCACTGCCGTGTCCAGGAGTGTAAATATAGACAAGAGAAGCTTTACCGCTATCCACCAACTTTTTCATTTCAGGCACTGGCGGCAAATAACTTCCTCCATTTTGGACGTATGTAAACGGATATTTCCCAGCCTGGTCTTTAATTTGGCGACTTAATTCTGGATTATTGCCTCCCGCTATGTGGCAATAAGGACAAGAGGGGTCAGAGATTTCAACAAACAAAACCTTTCTATTGGCGTCGCCAAATTTAACCAGGTCTTTGTCAAAAAGTCCTTTAACCGTATCCAGGGTGATTTTTGGCTGCTGTTCGCCGGTGGTTGTTGTTTCCGTTGTCCCCTCTTTGGTTTTCGTTCCTCCCTTTTCCAAACTGGACACTTTTTGCCACAAAGTTCCAGAAAAAAATGCCAAGCCAATTGCAACAATCACCAACGCAGGAACTAAAAACTCTCGGATATTCTTAGAGGAGCCCACCTTTTCCAACATGTGTCAATTCTGCCCGCTTGCTTGTAAAAAGTCAAGGACATCCATTGCAGCCATGCAGCCGAAGCCGGCTGCTGTAACTGCCTGTTTGTAGCGAAAGTCATGAACATCTCCGGCTACAAAAACTCCGGGGACGGAAGTTTTCGTATGATCATAAAGTTTTACGTACCCCTTTTCGTCTAAATATATTTTCCCTTTAAAAATGGCTGTTGAAGGTGTGTGCCCAATTGCAATAAATAGCCCATTAACCGCCAACTCTGAATTTTCTCCGGTCTTATTATTTTTTAAAACCAATTTTTCCAGGCTCTTTTCTCCAATAGCTTCTTGTATCTCGGTATTCCATAGAATTTTGATTTTGGCACTTTGCTTTACCTTTTCCTGCATCGCTGCCGACGCTCTAAATTCATCCCGTCTGTGAATTATGATTACTTCTGTTGCATATTTAGTTAGAGCCAACGCCTCCTCCATGGCAGAATCTCCTCCCCCAACAACAGCTACTTTCTTACCCTTAAAAAATGGGGCGTCACAGGGAGCGCATGAAGAAACTCCTCTGCCTATTAATTTAGAGATTCCGGGAACATCCGGCCATTTAGTTTCGGCGCCCGTTGCAATAATAACCGAGTTTACCCTATAAATCTCTCCCCCAGCCGTTATCTCGAAAGGTTTTTTAGCTACATCTATTGACTCGGCATTCTTTTGCAGAAACTCTGCACCAAACATGGTAGAGTGTTCCCGCATTTTTTGCATTAAATCCGGTCCCAGGATCCCGGGGAGAGCCGGGTAATTGTCCACTTGGGTGGTAAGCATAAGCTGTCCTCCCCAAGCTTCTCCACCAAAAACTATTGTCGAAGCGGCTCCGCGAGTTGTATATATCGCTGCAGTAAGCCCAGCAGGACCGGAGCCTATTATAGCTACATCGTAAGTCTTATCCATTTATTAAACAGTTGGTGTTGTATCTGGCGTCTCCTCTACTTTAGGAGCCGGCGGAACTCCCGTAACTGGTGGTTGTTCTACCACTGGCACCTCGGTAACCGGGGCTGTCGGGTCAGGATTAACTTGCGGCGGTGTTGTCACCCCTGGCATTCCTCCTCCCACCACTGGTTGGTCTGTTGGTTTATTATCGTCTGGCATTAATTATCACCTCCTTTTTTCATTAACTCTTCATAAGATTGTTTCCCTGTAAAACCAACCTGCCGTCCAATTTCTTGTCCCTTTTTAAAAAGGATAGTTGTAGGAATAGACATCACTCCGTACTTTTGAGAAGAAGCCTGATTGGCATCAACATCTAATTTCATGACAAGAACTTTGTCTTGATAATTTTCCGAAAGTTCTTCCAAAACGGGTTCTGCCAGTTTGCAAGGTCCGCACCATGTCGCCCAAAAATCAACTAAAACCGGAAGTGTGTTTTGAAGAACGCTTTTATCAAAATCCTGATCCGTTACATTAGTCGTTGCCATACAATCGTTTCCCACTATACCCGTTTGGCGATACTGGCGTCAAGGAGAATTTCAGTCCCCTGTTACTTATCAATATTTATTTTCTCTCCGTTAACAATCGCTGAAGCAATTTTCTTCCGTGCCGATGCCAGAATCCTGGCAAAGGTGGGCTGGGAAATTTCCATACTTGCGGCACAATCTTTCTGGCTCAGTTCTTCCACTTCATGTAGTTTAATAGCTTCCAATTCGTCGGTTCCCAGCCGAACGCCGGCAAGATCCCCTTTCAGGGACCCTTCCGGCTTAAAACACGAGCAACAGGGTTTGCCACAAATCTTGCGCGGCATTTTGGGTCTTCCCATAATTTAATCGCTTACTTGCATTTGCAGCACTTGTCGCAGCAGCCACAATCGCAGGTACATTCCTCCCCGCACTCACATTTTTTCTTTCTTTTCTCTTCCGCCATTTAGTCTCACCCCCTTTCAAATGGTACTTTACTTTTACTAGTTATGAATATATATTCATAATATGAACTTGTCAATAGCCTTTCTTACCGGGCTCACCACCGGAGGCATTTCCTGCTTTGCCGTCCAAGGAGGGCTCTTGGCCTCAGCCCTGACGGAGGAAAACAAAAAGAAAGGTCTGGTTACCTTTCTTGCCGCTAAGCTTGCTACCTATACCCTACTCGGCTTTATTCTGGGCTATCTGGGATTAACTTTAAACATCTCCCCCAAGGTTCAGAGTATTTTGCAGATTTTTATCGGGCTTTACATGCTGGCAACCGCAGCCAGGCTGCTCAATCTTCATCCGATTTTCAGATTTTTTGTCATTACCCCTCCCAAATTTATCTTCAGGTTCCTAAGAAAGCAGTCACAAGCAGCAATTCTCGGGGCCCTGACTATTTTAATTCCCTGCGGCATCACACAGGCCATGATGCTTCTTTCACTTGGCTCCGGGAATCCCCTCTGGGGAGCCGGAATCATGTTCGCTTTCACTCTCGGAACCACCCCAGTATTTTTTGCAATAGGTCTGGCAGCCACCGAACTGATAAAAAAGAAAGTGTTCAACTTTGTAGCCGCAAGCTTTATCTTCATAATGGGAACCCTTTCCATCAATAGCGGTCAGATATTGCGCGGGTCTGTCCACACTCTCCAGAATTACTGGGTAGTAATCTCTGGACGCGAGGAGGAAGCAATAACCGGAAATATTGTAAACATAACAGTAACCAATAAAGGATACCAAGCGGATGTTAATACCCTTAAGCTGGGTGTTCCCGTAAAACTTATTCTTATCTCAAAAAATGTCAGAAGCTGTGCCAGGGCTTTTGCTATCCCTGATCTTAACTATTTTAAAATCCTCCCCGAAAACGGCCGTGAAGTGATAGAATTTACTCCGAATAAGCTGGGAAAACTAACTTATACATGCAGTATGGGAATGTATAGCGGTTCGTTTAATGTGGTTAAATGAAATTAAAGTCAAATGTCGAAAGTCAAAACTTACAAAATTCACGGCCTGGACTGCGCAAGCTGTGCTACTCTCCTTGAGATGGGTTTGGAGGATATGGGGATTTCTTGCAAGTGCTCCTATCCTAAAGAAACTCTGGAAATAGACAGCGATTGCGATATAAAAAAGGTAGAGGAAGTAATCAAAAAGTCAGGATATAATCTAATCAGATGAAAAAATTTCCCTTACTTATAGGCATTGTGACTTTAGCCATAATTCTTGGTGGCGTTTTTCTCTTTTCAAAAGTCCCCAATCAAACATCGAATACTCCACTTCCTGCTTCCTATGAATATTTCTGGAGTGAAGGCTGCCCGCATTGCAAAAATGTAGCCGACTTCATGAATTCCTGGGGGAAAAAGGATCAGGTTAAAATTGACAAACTTGAAATTTGGAGCAGTCCTAAAAATGCCGCTTTGATGGAAGCAAGATATAAATATTGCAAAATTACGGATCGAACCGAAATGGGCGTTCCTCTTTTATTTACCCCTGAAGGAAAATGTTTTTCCGGCGACACGCCGATAATTGATTATCTTAAAGGACTATGAAAAAAATAATAATTTTCTTTTCCGCATTAATCTCGTTATTCGCTATTCATTATTCGTTATTCGTTGACACCGTTTCCGCCGTCTGCCCGATTTGTACCATTGCTGTCGCCGGGGGTTTGGGTCTTTCGCGTTGGCTCGGAGTTGACGATACGATTTCCGGTGTCTGGATTGGAGGACTGATCCTCTCTTCTTCCCTGTGGCTGACTAACTGGCTGGAAAGGAAGTTCCTTGCGGCACGTCGTATCAAGTATCTTAGTATCTTGGTATTGAGTTTCACCTATCTTCTTATCCTCGGACCCTTGGCCTGGGCTGATATTATCGGTCATCCCTTTAATCGATTTTGGGGAATCGACAAATTAATTGCCGGAACCGCCTTCGGTTCACTGGCTTTTTGGGCAGGTACATGGGCTGATAATAAAATTAGAAAAATTAAAGGCAAGCAACTTTTTAATTATCAAAAAATTGTCTTTCCGATTGTGGCTCTAGTAATTGTCAGTCTTGCACTTAGTATCCTAGTATCTTAATATCTTAGTATCTTTTTACAATGATAAAGAATTACAAAAATTTATTGGAAAGGGTCGAAAAAATTACTAAAAGCGGCAAGATTGACCTGTCAAGCGACGAAGATCTTTCGATTGCCATAATGAATCTGATTTCAATTGAGGAGCATCTTTTTTTTACCTCACAAAAAACCGGCAAACCGCAATACCTTGACATCTTAAATGAAGTCCGTGTAATGCGGGTGGGGCTTCTTAAAAGAATAATTAAAGATTATGAAGGAGAGGTTTGGTGTATTTCAAAACACTTATTGGCAGCCAGTATGCGCATCATAGAGGTTGGGACAAAAGAGCTTAAGAAAGGAAATAAAAAGGAGGCATGGGAACTTTTTGAAAAAGCATTTAAACTTTACTCCCTTTTTTGGGCGATTAACCTGAAAGTTGTTGATATTGGAGATGTCCCAATGGAAGATGGAAATATCAACTTCATTGGGGAAAAAGAAGTCAAAGTTAAAAGCTCTTTATCCCCTCTTGAAAAACTTGCAAATATCTTCAAAAAAGCCATCAACTGCTGCAAGGAGTAAAAACTAGGCCATTAAAAATCCAAAGAGGCAAAGAAGTATAAACATGGTAAGCCAAAAGGTTTTTGCTTTGGGTAAATCAATATACCAGGGGGAATATTTAAGCCAATTATCAAAACTTTGCATCTCGGTTAGATCAACTATTTGATCTACCAGAAGGTGGAGGAAAAAAGCCAGAACCAGACCTCTTCCGAAGTAGGACCCGGAGGAGGTCAATATCCAAAAAGTCAAGATGACAAAGATTATTTGGAAAAAGGCCGTGTGGAAAATTAAATTCTTTCTCTCGCTCCTTGTCTCATATAGAAGCGTAAAAACCCTTTTTACCTCATGTTTGTTTATTAAAAAGCCCACTCTTTGAGAAGTTAGCTCTTGGGGCTTGAGGTATAGATAAAGCAGGTGGTCAATATCAGGCAGGATTGTGCCGACAATTCCTCCCAGCCAAAAAGGCAAATACCGCCAATCAAACAAACCGTTAATAATACTTACAAAGACAAAGAAAGAAAACCAAAAAGCGAAATGAAGAAAAATTTCCCGTCTCATGGCAGCAACCTAATTATATACTACCGGCCGAGAGTTTCCTTTATAATACTCGAGACTTTGTGGATACCACAATGAAGTTGTTGTCTGAACTTCGGTTTCAGGTCGGAGGTGACCGAGTCTGCTTTGTCAGAGTTGGTAGTAAGCAAATCAACAGTTTCTATACCACACCCTGCATGGTACGATCCAAACCTCTCCCAAGACAACCCATTCTTTCCCCTTAGATTTGCCATCATCAGATCCACCGTCTTTAAAATGTCTGTACTCATATTCGAATTATAAACCTGGTGTCAACACAGTCTTCAACTGCTTCAACTTCCACATAAACAACTTTCCCCTACTTCTAGCATTTTGTGCGTCCTTGACAAAACTTCTTGCAGATTCCATCAAACCTCTGGGCGTGGTTTTTGCCAGCTTCATGTATAAAGACTTATGGGCCACATCCCCGAGCTCCTTGGCTAGTTCATAGGCATACTTTTGAAATTCTCTGGAGACATATTTATCCGTATCATCAAACCTGTATTTACTTACAATGTCGCCAATTTTTTGCATACTTCGTCAATTACTTTATTAATAATTTCTTTCTCTTCTCTTGTAAAATCCTTAAGTACATATTCCTCTCCAGAAATCCCGTCATTAGATTTTCTATTATCAACGCCCACCCTAATTCTTGTAAAATCTTTCGTACCCAATTTTTGCTCAATATCATTGATTCCTCCGTGATCTTTGGGACCTTTTCCTAGCTGTATTTTCCACGTTCCCAGAGGCAAATCCAGATCGTCATGAATTACATACAAACTAGTTATGTCTAATGAGTAATAGTCAATTAACTTCTTTACAGCATCACCTGAAGAGTTCATAAAAGTATTTGTTTTTTTAGCCATTAACCCTCGGCCATTAACCATCTGTGATAGTTTATCTATCACCATGTATCCCACATTGTGCCGGTTGTCTCTGTATTTCTCCCCCGGATTCCCTAGCCCTATTATCAGTTTCACAACCCAATCTTATCTCAAGTTGTAAAGTAGTAGTAGTGGTAGTACAATCCTGGTTATTAAACATGGTCGAACAGGTCTTACATTCCATCCTCTCTCGTAGGATATTTGAAGAAGCTCCCGACAAATGCCCGGATGCAGTTCCTGTGAAAGAACAGAGTCTGCTGTCTCCCTGGGCTCTAGATTATGCACCCTACCTGATTGAAGACCCAGACAACCCGAGTGATCCAGGGGGTAAGCTCGTATGTCTTGGGCTCGAGCATCCCGTGTGTAAAACCTGTCCACTCCGCATACCCTCATACACTATACAGTTAGACGCCCCCTCAATACACCCACGCAGACCCTTCAGGGTGTCTGCAGATCTAGTCACTTTTAATCCCAAATCAGAAGACTCTAAATGAGTTAGCTATATCTTCGCCCCAAATTACTTCGAAGCAATTGTAGCACTTCTTCGTCAGTTACTTGGGGAAAATCCCGATAAAATTGCCCTACGGCCATGAGGTCTTCCGGCTTTTCCAAAACAACAACTTCATCTACAAGTTTTGTCATCCTTTCAACCGATTCAGGCGGGGCAACCGGAACCGCCAGAACAATTTTAGCCGCACCTTTCTTTATTAAATATTTAATCGCAGCCTCAACCGTCGCCCCGGTTGCTATCCCATCATCTGTTAAAACAACATTCTTTCCTTTAACATTGGGTGTAATTCCAAACTTAGTAGCTTTTAATATCTGGGCGCCGGAGGCCAGTTCAGGTTGTCCTGGAGTCGGAATTTTTTTGGCATACACTACCCCAAGAGGTTTTTGAAATTTGTCGGAAATGACTTTTCCAACCACAACTCCCCCTCTGGGGATTACCAACACAATATCAAAACCCGTCTTCAGAGAAGAAAGTTTTTTGGCAAGAAGTTCCCCCGCTTGGACCCTGTTTTCAAACACATTACGCTTTATTTCAAGCCCGTTTCATCAATTTCTCTGCAAATTTACCAATAACTGGTACGACCCAACGCTCTCCCTGCCAGGCTTTGTAGGTCATCATTAACCAAAGAACTACCCCCAGCACAAAAACCAGGGGGGTCAAGAAAATCAGGAAAACCGTCAAAACCAAAATCCAATTGAGAGCAAAGAGCACAACATAGGTAACTATTGACTGAAAAGCCCAGAATTTAACGAACCCATCCTTCTCCAGTAAGAGGAAAAGTATAGGAACAACCAAAGTTGGCCCCAAAAGCGTTGCAAGTGCCGCTGCAGTTTCTTTTTTTAATCCCGTCACCATTATTCATCACCTTCTCTCTACCTCTCTATCTTTTCACAAAAACACTACCCAGGTCAACTACAGAAACTCGACTACAACAAAAACAATATAAATAGCAAGAAGGACTCCCGCTTCCCACCTCTCAAGGCGAAGTTTGGTACGGGTAAAGAGCCAGAAAAGAAAGAAGATTATCACAAATGCAATAAGGGTGGTCAGATAATTCTTCAAATCCCCGTCTCTTACCGGAGAAATCACGGCCACAATCCCTAAAATCAATGTCGAATTAACAATTAAGGAGCCTAATATGTTGCCGAAAAATACTCCCGGCTGCCCTTTTTTGAGAGATTCCATGGAAACAACAACCTCAGGAAGGGTCGTTCCCAATGAAAGAAGGACAACACCAACGACAAATATGGGTATCCCGGAGACCTCGGCAAATTCCCGGGCAATCTTAACTATGAAATTAGCAGAAAACAGAAGCGCCGCAATACCCACAAAAAGATGCCCCAGCGTTTTATCCGCTTTCTGTTCTACTTCCTCCAAATGCCTCACAAACCTCAAAAAATATCTTCCTCTAAGATGGTGTTTCCCAATTTCCAAAAACCGGACTTTGAAAAAACTTGTGGCATAGGCCAAATAAACCGCTAAAAGAATTATCCCGTCAACTCGGCTTAGAGTACCATCTAAAAAAAGAAAAATGGGCAGTGCCCCCGCTCCCGCAGCTAGTAGAATTTCTTTGGAAACTATCTTCTCGTGGATAAAAACTCCCCCGGAAACCATTGCAGATAAGCCTACTACCAAACTCAAATTGGCAATATTCGCTCCAAGGATATTCCCCAGAGATAAATTTGAAGATCCCTCCAAAGCAGATGTAATCCCGACGAAAAGTTCGGGAAGAGATGTTGCAATTGCCAAAATTATTGCGGAAACGACAAATGCTTTCGCATGAAGCTTGCGGGTTAAGGATTTCAAAGCCTCCAGAGTCAAGTCCGCGGATTTGATCAAAACAAAAACAGAGACAAAAAGTAAAATTACAATTCCAAATGTCCGCATACTTAAATTATATAACAGATTAAGGAGCCTTCTGCATTTTGAAGAGGGACTGAAGCTCGACAAGGGTTGTGGCGTCTTTGGGAGATTTATCATCGCGGAAGCGAATTAGGCGAGGGAACCTTAAAGCAAGGCCTGCAGTATGCTTTGGGCTAACGGTTATCTCATCAGCTGCAATTTCAACAACAAGGCTCGGCACTACCCAAAAATCTGGGTAAAGATCTTTATGAACCTCGTATTCTTTAGGTTTTTCCTTTGTTTTGATTTTCTCAAGTCTCTTTCTCAACTCTCTGAACTTCTCATCTGTTATTCCCGTCCCAATTTTCGTAGCAGTTTTAACTTTTTCTCCGTCCTTTACTCCAACCAAAAATTGCCCCACCCCAAAGCCTGCTCTTTTGCCCCGGCCTGCGGAATACCCCATGACAATAGCATCAATCGTATCTGCAAGCTTTGCAGAAGATGTCGCTTCCTGTTTCATTTTTACCCACCGCCAGCCGGTTCGTCCGGCAACATAGGCAGCATCAACCTTTTTGACAATTATCCCCTCAAAACCTTTTTTGATATTTTCTCTATAAAGTTCATTAATCCTCTCGGGGTCCCCCGTTGCCTCGCTGTCAACAACTTTCAATACACCCCCAAGCTTTATTGTTTCCTCCAGAGTTTTTCGCCTTTGGGCAAATGGCTTTGTCATCAAATTCTCGCCATCTTTGAGAAGAATATCGAAAACAAAAAACTCAATACCTATCTTTTTAAGAGTTTCTTCTATTTCGTGCTTTCTTCTTCTGGTCATTGTCTTTTGGAAATTAGCCATAGCTTTTGTCTCTTCGTCAAGACCAACAGCCTCGCAGTCCAAAATCACCTCGCGGGCATTAATCTGGACTCCAATTTTTTGAAGTTCCGGGAACATCCAGGAGTTTTCATTTAAATTGCGGGTGAAGGCCTCTACTTCTCCCCCTTTTTTGTAATGTATGGAAAGCCTTAGCCCGTCGAGCTTGGGTTCAACCGAAATCTTCCCCATTTTTTCAATCATTTCCTCCGGACTTTTTATTCTCTGGGCAAGCATGGGTAAAACCGGAACCCCAAAAACCGGCTTAATCTCGATAACTGCCTTTTTAATCCCTTTTTCTTTAACATTTTTTGCCAAAAGTCCTACATCGGGAAGAACAAAGTATGCCCTTTCCAAATCTCCCTTGGCAGTTTTTCCCCCAGTTTCCATCCAGGACAAGGCATCAAGTACTGTTTTGTCAGAAAATCCAAGGCGTAGTCTTCCAACCGGAATTCTGGCAACAAACCGGGAACTCAAAGGGTCAAGTTTTTTCAGAAGACCGGCCAGTAGTTCGATTTTCCTCTCCTGGCTCCCCTCCCCGCCATCCCGCGCCACTTTCATTAGCTCATCGTGGACATCCTTAACACTCAAGCCGGTACCTTGTACCTTTTGCCCAGTGCCTAACTCTTGTGCCACATTACCCAAGTCACCCGCCTTTTTATACGCCGCCATAACTTCATCATCTTTTCTGCCATAAGTACGTCCAAGAACTCTAATCATCATTTTTTCTGCGATATTTAAAATTACACCTTTATATGAAGGGGCCAGTTGTCCCAAGACCAAATAAATAACCGTATCAATCTCGTTAGAATCGGTTTTTTTGAATAAATCAGCCAGGATTTTAGTTATCTCAATCCTGCTTGAAGTCTTCTCCAGTTTGTCTAAATAAGAAGCAAGCTTTCTAAATTTCATAGCCCTATTATATAACGAAAAGGTATTACTGGTGGGGCATCTCTTGAGTTTTTTTGAGATTCGCTCTCGCCCCACCATTTTTGCCACTTTTTTGGTTAATCAGGCCCCGGTCCGACATCTTCTTGCTTTTCCTTTTTTGGCGAAAATGCCGCAATTGCATTTTTAACGAGTATTATCCAGAAAAACCAATATGCGCAAATCAATACTATGACGAACACGATACAGGCTATTACGGCCAAAATGATGTTAGCACCGAAAGTTGCTCCTGCAATCGCAACGCCTAGGAGACAGAATCCTATTCTGGCGTTTTTTCGATCAAACCCTTCAGGTCTACAAGCGTTGATTATTAGTCTTGTTAATCCGACTCCACTCCCCATTACAATAAACAACTCTGCTGTGGTACGATGTATTTCTTCCAGAAAACCTATGCCACTTAGAAATCCAGGCAGAGGTATCAAGGGAAAGTTCATTTTGACCTCCTTTTAGATCAATCTTTTATAAAATAAAGAGCGATGGCTGGATTATAGCTCAATGGCATCGAAATACAAATTTTGTCGTCTAAACCCTACCAGCAAGGTAGGAGGAGAAGAAAAAGTAGGCGAAGATGACTACACCGATGAACATAAATCCGAAAATTATTGAAATTATTCCACCATACTCTTCATGGATTACTTTATTTATCCCCTCCCCCAAAAGAGTCAGCCCAAAAAGAGAGGGCAAAATCAAAATCATATATAAAAATTGTGGGTCTTGGGCTGTCATTTATTTGCCATTACATACTTTGATCCTTTAGTGCTTCCCTGCTTTTTGAGTATTCCTTTTTTAATTAAGTCTGTCAGTTCCCTTAGGACCGTATCCTCCGAAACCATAGGCAGGACTTTCTTGAGCTCAATCATCCCTGCCCCGCCCTGATCGGAAAGATATTCAATAAGCCTCATTTGGCGCTCACTCAAGGCCACCTGCTCTCCGAATTTAACTTTAAGCCGAGAATCAACAGAGAGTTTTCTGACTTTGTCTTTAATTTTAGTTAGTTCTATCGCCAAACTTCCCGTAAAATACTCAAGCCAGGGAGTCAAGTCACGGGAACTAATGTTTGAGGATTGCCTGTCAACTTCACTGAAAGCATCGTAATAAGCTCCCGGATCGCTGTCAAAGTGTTCTTCCAAAGAGAAAAACTTTTTAACATCGTATTCCTCCCGCATCAGAATTAAAGTCGCGAAAGCCCTGACAGTGCGCCCGTTTCCCTCAACAAAAGGGTGAATTGTAACCAAAATATAATGGGCAATTCCGGCTCGTATTACGGGATGAATCTCGCGTGCCTGGGAATCATTCAACCAGGCAAAAAAATCTTCCAAAAGATATGGAACTTCAACATGAGGGGGAGGCTGAAAAATAATCTTGCCCGTTCCTTCCTCCTTAATCACAACCTCCGTGTTTCTAAAAGCCCCGACTTTTTCGGGAGCCACAATCCTGTCAACCGTAAGCTTGTGAATATCAGTCAACATCCCAATCTCATACCCACCCCGCTTAACCGCAAATTCATCCAGAAGTGTGGCTACATTCCTGTAATTAACCACTTCCTGAATGTCACGGGCCCTCGCATACACCTCCGCCCCTTCCAGGACCTTTTTTGTCTGATAAAGAGTAAGGTCGTTGCCCTCAATGTGGGTTCCATGGTGGATTGTTCTAACCATGGCATCGGACTGAAATTGTTTTTCAAAAGAAGGGACCAAGGGAGCATTCTCAATAATCTCTTTTGAAGCCTCAATCGCCCCAACATTTTTGAGAATTTTGTTTGATATAATGTATTTAGGCTGATACATTAGTTTCATTTTACGCAAATCTTGCGGAAATACAATGCATAAAAAGATATTAAAACAGACAGTGAACTTATCAAGGAACTAGTTGTCTTGTGCCCCCCCTATCGGCGGCCTTCCGTTTCTTGAAGCAGCCTCCCAATCCCGCGCCATTCTTTGTGGGTCCACTTTCCCATATAGGACAGTTTTTGTCGCTCGATTCAAGAAAAGCTCTCTCTCCGCAGTACTAATAGCCACTGGTTTCCCTTTATTCTCTTTCGCTCTCCGAATTTGTTCATTCGTGAGTATGTTCTGATACTCTTGCCGCGTACCTTCACTAACAGCTGCCAATCTCAAATCAAAACTTTTTCTATCAACGGTTTTTTCTGCCATTTGGTTATATTTTACAATTCCAAAAAGATTTTCTCCAGTTTTACCCCTTTTTTAACAAAATGCTCATCTGCTGTCGTAATAATGGTCTGTTGTTTTTCTGCAATCTTCATGACTATATCTCTATGCTCGTGATCCAGCTCGGAAAAAATATCGTCAAGCAATAAGGTGGGTCGCTCCTCTGTTTTAGCCTCGATGAATGCAAGTTCCGCAAGCTTCAACCACAAAACTGCCATTCTCTGCTCGCCGCGACTGCCGTATTTGGATAAATCTCTGTCTTGGTCAAAAAAAACAAAATCGTCCCGATGGGGGCCAACCAAAGTCGTGGCTGCTGCCACTTCCTCTTCTCTATACTGCTCCAGCCTTCCCTCACTTATAGCAGAAGCGTCGTAATCTAACCTGATTTTTCCTCCCTCATTTACAAAATTTATAAATTCCCTGCGTTTTTCCGACAGATAATTCCCGCTTTTGATTAGAAGTTGATTCCAAAAAAGCAAGCCTGCGCGTCCTGAGCCATGCGAAGGATCCTCTCGCATTTGCCACAAGAGGCGATTCCTTTGCCGAAGCCCTTTTTCGTAGGATAAAACGCTTCTTCTATATTCCCGGTCAACTTGGCTCAAAACCGTATCCAAAAAATTCCGTCTTAAAGAAGGTGAGGCGGTCACCAAATCCAAATCCCAGGGGCCGAAAAGTACAATCTTAAAATTCCCGGCAAAATCAATTAAGCGCTTACTTACTCCGTTAACCAGAAATTTCTTCCTCGGCCAGCCATTGTCCCCTCTCGTTATCGTTATTTCCAAGCCGTCGCCTTTAACTTTTGCCAAATCGGCATTGTATCTAATCATCTCCGCCTCAATTCTTGCTTTAAAACTTTTGCCGGTTGAAAGAAGAAAAAGACTTTCCAATATGTTTGATTTCCCCGAAGCATTGGGCCCGACAATAACACTCACCCCATCCGCAAAATCAAAGGATTTCCTTTTAAAATTGCGAAAATCCGTAAGACTAACTTTTTGTATCATTTATTTCTGACAAACTGGGCAAATATAAGTTCCGCGACTCCCCAAGAAGAATTTTTTAAATACTGACTTATGACACCTGTCACATACATCTCCCTCTCTCCCATATGCTAGGGTGTGCTTTTGATATTCCCCCTCTTTTCCATCCGGAGTTACAAAAGCAAGCTCACTTGCCCCTCCATATTTAAGCCCCGCTTTTAATACTTTCAAAACAGAATCATACAGAGACTTTGCTGCCTCTGTGTTTAAACTTTTTGCAGGAGTTTTGGGATTGATTTTAGAAAGCCAGAGGGCATCATTGGCATAGACATTCCCTACTCCCCCCATTTTCTCCTGGTCCATCAAAACTATTTTTATCGGTCTATTTGTTTTGGACAAAATTTGTTTAAAAAGATCAAGAGTTAAATGGGCTTGCCCCGAGGAGGCAGCGCCGACGAGGGGTTCGGGACCAAGCTTTTTGATAAAAGGCTCATTGGGAACTTCGGAGGTTTTAACAACCCTGATCCAGCCGAAACGACGGATATCGTTATAATATAAAATCCCTCCTTTGTCCAAATTAAAAATAACCAATGTATGCGGTCCGGGAACTCCGCCCACAACCTTTTTAGAAAGATCGCCTGGTTTTTTCAAATTCGGCCCCCTGTAAATAAATTGGCCCGTAAGCTTTACATGTGCGAGAATTGAAAATTTATTCGACAGATCAATTACTACTACTTTCGCAAATCTCCTAGTATCCACTATCTTGGTATCGAGTATCTTCTTTTCATCTCCCTGAAAAGTTTTTCGATTACGAACATCGATGGAAACAATTCTATGATTTTTTAAAAACCTCGCAAGCTGCAGTTTTATCGTCTCTACTTCAGGTAATTCAGGCATGTTTTTTAATATACTCCCTAATATTTTTGACGAAATTTTCTGCTGAAAACATTCTAGCGTTTTTGATTAATTCTTCCTTATTCCATTTAATTCCATTAAATCTTTTAAGAGCTAGTTTTAATGTTTTTTCATCCGTATCATTAATCAAAATTCCTGTTTTTCCATCACTAACAGACTCTTTAAATCCTCCCCCATTAAATGCAATTGCCGGGGTTCCTGCAGCTTGAGCTTCCACCGGCGCCATTCCGAAATCCTCATCCCGGGCCAGAGCAATAAACCCCTTTGCCTTGCCTAAAAGTTCATATAGTTTGGTATCGGTTACCCTCCCCAATAGTTTTATGTTCCCCCCCGATAATCTTTTTAATTTTCTCTCTACATCGGCAAATCCATGTGCTTCACCGACAATCCTAAGTTCGATTCCTAGGTTTTTTACAGCTTTTGCCGCTTCTTCTAATCCCTTTGCCCCAACAAGCCTAGAAACTATTAAGAAGTATTTTTCTTTTTTCGAGTTCCTTGTTGCCTCAATAATTTTTTCTACTTCGACAGGTGGATAGATTACCGTTGAGTCTTTCCCATAAAACTTTTTAATTCTTACTTGGACGTTTTTCGAATTGGCTATCCAGTAATCAACACTCTGGGCAGTTTTGAAGTCATGCATTCTCATAAAATGTCCAACAACTGCAGCATAGATTTTTACCGGCCAATACCGCGTGAATCCTACGCTAGTTTCGTATCCATAAAGCCATCTTGGAGGTGTATGGCAATAGGCTATTACTTTCGTGTTTTTGCCTACTTTAAATCCACGGGTAATATACCAGCTACAGGAAGTTATGACCAAATCATAGGAAGATAAATCAAAACTCCCCCAGATAACAGGAGCCAGAAACCTTAAAGGGGAATAAAGCCTCCAAATCTTAAGAAGCGGTGCAAGAAAGCTTTCAACTATTTTCTTGTTTTTAAATTCTTTATCTGCTGTTGACCCTCTTACCCTAAAGGCGGTATAAATCGGAGCTTTGGGATACATCTCAGAAAGAGTCTTAAGAACTCTCTCTGCCCCTCCAAATTCTTTTATGTAGTCATGAACCAAAGCTATCTTCATTTTTAAAACAAAGCTCCTTGCTTTTCCTGATCAATCCTCTTTCCCACCTTTTTAACTCTTTCGGTTAGGGTTTTAAACCCAAATTCCTGAAACAAATTCAAGACCCCAGGCGAATCAACCTTCCAACCGGCCATTTTATCAAAGTCAATTTCAATCGGAACGTCTCTTACGATTGTTGCAAGTTTTTTAGATAATCTTCCTGATTTTTCCCCCGTTTTTAACTTGTTGGCAGTTGCCAGCGGAATTTTATTCAAATTCTCATAGATATTTTCAAAACTCCCAAATTTCTCAAGCAAATTAATTGCTGTCTTTGGTCCAATTCCTGGAACCCCGGGATAGTTATCGGATGGATCCCCCACAAGGGCTTTGTAATCATCAATCAGTTTGGGAGGTATTCCCATCCGCTCGATCGTTTCTTCTTCCCCGAAAAGTTTGGCGCTGGCAAGCCCCGCAATGGGCATATAGAGCTTAATTTTATCATTGATAAGCTGGAGCTGGTCCCGGTCTCCGGTTACTATCACCACATCTTCTTTTGCTTTGTCCGCTATTGTCCCTATGACATCATCCGCTTCATACCCCGGCATTGAATAGACAGGAATATCCGCCGCTTTCAAAAAATCTCTGGCTTTTACAAATTGGCTTGATAAATCCTCATGAGTAGGAGGCCTTTGAGCCTGGTAATTTGGAAATTCAATATGTCTGAATGTTTTCTCTTTTTCGTCAAAACAAACCGCAATATGGGTGGGTTTTAGATCCTGAATAACTCTAAGAAGCATGCTGACAAGTCCGTATACGGCATTAATTGGTTCCCCTTTTCTGTTTGTCAGGGGCGGAAGAGCATGGAAAGCCCGGTGGAGAATCGCATTTCCGTCGATTAAAACGAGTTTGTTCACGAAGCTATTTTACCTTATTTTCCTTCTTGCCTACAATTTTCTCAAAAGCATCTTTGTCCAGGGTTTCATTTTTGATTAACCCATCGGATACTTTGTCTAGTGTCTTCCGTTTTGCTTTAACTATCCTTTCCGCATTTTTATATCCCGCATCAATTATTTTTTTAACCTCATTGTCTATTTTTTCCTGCATGGCCGGGGAAACTTGATTTTGTTCATACCATTCAAGCTGGCCAAAATCCCCCATCGCAGTATCTGGCCCGAAATTAATTGGCCCCAGCTCACTCATTCCAAACTCAATTACCATGGCTCGAGCCAGTTTTGTTGCCTGGGCGATATCACTGGCTGCCCCGGAGGACATTTCATTGAAAACAATTTTTTCTGCGGCACGTCCACCAAGCATTGCAGTAATCTGATCGACAAGATGGCTTCTGGTTTCATGAGTTCTATCCGCAGCCGGTGGAATCAGGGTGTGCCCCAAGCTCATTCCTCTGGCAACAATAGAGATTCTATGAACCGGATCCATACCCGGCAAAAAGTGAGTCACTACTGCGTGTCCCCCTTCATGGTAAGCTGTTATTTTTTTATCCAGTTCGCTTTGGAGTCTTTTCTTGGCAGGACCCAATTTTACTTTGGTTGCAGCCTCCTCCACATCCTTCATATTAATACTGTTTTTGCCCTCACGGGCAGCTAAGATGGCAGCTTCATTCAGCATGTTTTCAAGATCGGCTCCGGAAAACCCAACCGTACGGTCTGCGGCCTTCTCAAAATCTATGCTTTTATCAAATTTCTTACCCCTGGCATGAATTTTAAGAATTGCCAATCGGCCGTCTTTGTCCGGCATATCCAAAACTACCCGTCGATCAAACCGGCCGGGTCTAAGTAGCGCCGGGTCAAGGAGATCCCCGCGGTTGGTTGCGGCAAGAATTATTACATTATCATTCGGAGTAAATCCGTCCATTTCAACCAAGATCTGATTCAGGGTCTGCTCGCGCTCGTCGTGTCCCCCGATAAACCCGCTTCTACCCCTGTGTCGTCCTATCGCGTCAATCTCGTCGATAAAAACAATCGAGGGGCCGTTACTTTTTGCCTGGGCAAACAAGTCCCTGACCCTTGAGGCACCAACTCCGACCAACATCTCCATAAATTCCGATCCGGCCATGGAGAAAAATGTTACACCCGCCTCCCCCGCAACGGCTTTCGCAAGGAGCGTTTTTCCCACACCGCTCGGGCCAAGAAGAAGAACACCTTTTGGAGTTCTGGCTCCGATTTTCCTATACTTTTCCGGGTTTTTCAAAAAGTCCACAACTTCTTCAAGCTCTTTTTTAGCATCATCAACACCGGCAACATCGGCAAAGGTGATATTCTGCCTGCCTTTGGCGAATAACTTCGCCTTGCTTCTGCCGAAAGAAAAGATATCCTGGGCACCTCTGGTTTGAGCCTTCATTATAAAGAAGAAGAAAGCAGCCATTAAAAGCAAGGGTAAAACTATCCCTGCTATCTCTCCAAAAGCTTTGGTCAGACTTTGATCAACCACCGTGTAGTTAACACTGATGGGATCAATTCCGGATTTTTCCAAAAATTCTGTGAAGTTTTGGTTTTCTTCTTTGGTGGAAAACTTAGTCGCTCCGTCATTATATGTAACAACCAGTTTTTCATTCTCTATTAAAACTTTTTTTACTTTCTTCTCTTTGATATCGGAGGCCAACTGGGAAAGTTCGACTTTGTTTTCTCCTCCCCCAAGTTGAATCCCGGTCAGAATCACGGGGGCTATAAAAAATATGGCAAAAAGAACCACAGCAATTGTCCAAACATTGATTTTTATTTTGAATAGAAATTGTTTCTTCTTTTTGGAGTTCTTAGGTTTCATACTGGGGTATTATACCCCCTAGCAGACTTTTGTTCCATTCGGGACATTATTAGCGAGCTTAAACAAAACCGGTGGGGTTTCCTCGTCGTCTTTGGGCACAGCCATGACCATCATGGCCTCGCTAAATTCTTTACCAGGACCAATCTTTTTAGGTTCCAAATTAACAACAAAAGGAAATTGGTGCCCCTCCAAGTCTTTGGGCTTAAAAAACTTCATTATCCCGGAAAAAGCCTTTTTGATTCCAATTTCCTCCCCCAAATCAACTTCCATTCGGATAACCCAATGGCTCCACTCCGGCACCTCCGCCTTGGTAACCGTCCCAATCCTAATATCCACCTTCTCAAAATCCTTAAAAGAAATCGTATCCATTTATTCAAATCCCATCTTTTCCCTTACTTCTCTAATAGTTTCTCCGGCAACCTTTCTTGCCTTTTTAGCACCTTCCGAAATTATTTTTTCCACTTCTTTTGGGTTTTCCTCAAAATGCTTTCTTTTTTCCTGAATTGGTTTCAATTCTTTGTAGATTGCCTGGGCCAATTCCTCCTTCAGATCCGAGTATTTAATTTCTTCACTAAGGTAACTTTCTTCGTATTCTTTGCGTTTTTCTACTCCCTCAAAAAGCTCGACAAATTTGAGTAAATTGGCCACCCCTCCAGTTTCTGGGACATTGTCCCCCTTTCCGCTATCGGTCGGTGCACCTGCCAACTTTCTCTTAATTTCTTCCAACGAGTCAGTCAAATTTATAAAACTCCCTTCGATAGACTTGCTCATCTTCCCCTCCCCAATAAGGCTTGATATATATCCTCCCTTGGTTGCAAACCTTTTCGGTTCAGGAAAGTCGGAATCGTACTCGGAGTTAAACTTCCTGGCAATCTCGCGGGCAACTTCCAGATGCGGTTCCTGATCAATCCCGACAGGAACCAAAGAAGCTTTATAAATCAAAATATCAGCGGCCATTAGGACGGGATAATTAAGAAGCGCCATGGTATTGCCCTGGGGGTACTGCTTAACTTTGTCTTTATAAGTCGGTAGGTGCTGCATTCTAGCGATAGAAACTACTGTTGACAAATAAAAAGCCAGCTCCGTATGCTCGGGTACATCTGACTGAATGAATAAAATGGATTTTCCAGGATTAAGCCCGCAAGCCAGATAGTCCATAACCACCTCGCGGGCCATCTGTCTTAAGGTTTTAGGATCATAGGGAGTCGTTGTTGAATGCAAATCTGCCACCATATACAAAGTTTCATATCCAGGATCATCTTGTAGAGCCAAAAAACCCTTGACCGCTCCTAAATAGTTTCCTAAATGTAGGCGGCCTGTTGCCCTAATGCCGGATAATACTCGTTTCTTGTTCATGTTCTTAGTTTACAACAAAAAATCCGTCCCTATATTAAAGGACGGATATACCGTGGTGCCACCTTATTTACTTCTCGTTTGCCTTTGAAGCTCCGGAGTCCCAACCATACTCCTTCAACGCTTCAGCTTCTGAGTTTATCTCTCATTGCCCAAAAAATCAATTGTGTAGCAGGGGTGGGAGTCGAACCCACGATCGCCGGGATATGAATCCGGTGCTCTAACCAGCTGAGCTACCCTGCCTTAAAAAGTGCCCCAGCTTGCGACAATCCTTCTATCAACCCCAGCATTTTATAATAAAACTCACATCCTTTCAAAACATGAACTCCCAAAGTACCATAGTGCTCATTAAAATTCTCATAGACCTTATGCACCTTTGACTTTTTAAAACTTGTTTGTCTAAACTGGCCTAGCGGAATTCCAGTAACATTTGACCAGAAATTCTTTACTACTTTATCTCTTTTTCTGTGTATTTCATTTATTCCAACAACAGCCCTCAATTGATCTGTTTTTATTCCGAAAAATTTATTCATCCATCTAATCATAAAAACTATCAGATTGGGATCAGAGTTACATATAAAGAATTCTCTTTTCTTCTTCGATCCCTCACCCCAATATAAAGCTATTCCAGCCGCGAAAAACTCTTGATCTGAGAGCCTAGAAAATTTCTGAATACCTAACTTTTCCATTTTTTCCATCATATCTAGCCTCCGCTTTTTTTGCATAAAAGCTCCTATCATCCTTCCTTTTTCGGTTCCGGTTACCATCCTTTTTCTCAGTTTCTCCATTTGAGAAACTGACAAAATAATGTCTCGTACCCAAAGACTTACTGAACTTTTAGAAACATCCAATAACCGTGAGAT